>Ga0247610_10000487_pt1 | contig 55517 bp, 41 predicted proteins | sample 174DNAGHGhighgp2_FD_193483 | JGI IMG/M metagenome (GOLD analysis project Ga0247610, IMG submission 193483) | Sheep rumen microbial communities from Palmerston North, Manawatu-Wanganui, New Zealand - 1742 DNA GHGhigh gp2 | ecosystem: Host-associated > Mammals > Digestive system > Stomach > Rumen...
TGTATACTGTCCAATGTGGAAAGCATGTATATACTGGCAAATTGGTTGTTACAAAATAATACACACACATTTACAATTTGAAGATTAAAACAAAAGTCTTACTTCTAGCGGCAGCGGCGGCCTTGGCCGCCCTGCCGCTGGCGGGATGCCAGCAGGCAAGACAAGAAGGGAAAAAAGAGCCCGCCACCGAACAGGTAAGCGCCAAAGCAGACTCCACGAAAGAAGATACCATGGGGGCCTTCTACGAGCGGATGCGGCGGTGGGATGCACTGCATGGCGGGATACAGCATAGGGAAAGCGACAAGTAAAATCACTTTTCCTTGGCGATCTTGTTCATCTCATTCAAAATGAGTTTCAGGTTCTCTGGCTTGGTGAGGTTGAGCCAGTCGCAGAAGGTGATGCCCATGTATTTGGCGGTCTTTTTCCAGTTGCCCTTGTGGTCTTTCTTCAGCGAGAAGATGTAGGAATTGCTGGTGCCGAGCAACACTTCCTTCAAGGCGCAGACCTTGTAGACAATCTCATTGTATAAGCTTTCGCTGGTCACTCCAGTCTTGCACTCGATGACAAACAGTTTATTGGCCTTGATGAAACAGACGTCTAACTCGTTATTATGTTTGATGATGCCGTTGGAGATATGCACACCCATGGCGATGTCGTCAGGCTGCAATACGCCTTTTATCAAAGCATAGACATATTCCTCAAACCAGCCACCTGTAAGATATTCAATTTCATGACCTTGCAATGACCCCTTGCGTTCGGGGACAAAGCCAATATAATTCAAGAACTTGCTCAGATTGGGAATGGGAGTCATAAACTCCTTGTGAGGATTTTCCACTTCCGAGATGATGAGGAACTTCCAGTTGCGGTATTTCTCGCGCAGGATATCCATCACCTGATAGTCACCTTGGCCGAACAAACTTTGTGAAAACATCGTGAACAGATGCTGTGAAAATGCCGTTTCCCTCACTTGTTGGCGTGATTTGTCCACATCACTTTCCAACCCATAGAGGCTAAAGTATTCCTTCAGCGTCATGCGATGCTTGATGGGATACACCTCATCGTCGTCGTCATAGATGCTGTGGTCAAAGATGGTCTTGACAATCAGGTTCTCGCGGGTTTGGGTGTAGAAAAACAAGGTGTTGAACTCCTCGAAGACATGCTGAACCGACAAGGTCATGTAACGGTTGCCGCCCGCTAGATTGAGGTAATAATGCGTATCGGGATCCAACTCGCTCTTGATGGTGCGGCAGATGTACTCATAGAGCATCTTGTCCTCGTGCCTTTTGACGATGATGCTTTTTACGAGCGTTTCGTCGACTTCCAATTGCTTGGCCAATAGTTGTATGCAGTCGGATTCTTCCTCGGTGGAGATAAACAACAACGTGTCGCCTTCTTCATAGTATTCTTTGGTGAAAAGATAGGCTGGCATCGGGTTGCTCTTGTCTATGATATTGACGATGGTTTTTGACATGGTGCTATAATTTTGGCACAAAAATAGGGAATTTTTTCAATGATTAAACAATGTCAGGTTTGTAGGGCTGTCACACCGTGGCAGCCGCAACGGAAAATCAACAATGCGGCTGCCGTAATACGACAGCCCTACAAACCGTAATACGACACCCTACAAACCGTAATACGACAGCCTTACAACCAAAATGGCTATTCAACGACAACCTTTCGTGTGGCGTTCCCTATTTTCACAAAATAAAGGCCTTGCGGCAATGCTATGCTATCTTTGCCTTCGATTTCATGGTTGATAAGGATTTGCCCGAGGGCATTCATAATGATCATCTTTCCTTTGCCTTGCACTACGAAACAACCTTGAGCGGGATTGGGCCACACTTCAAAAGCTGGAGCTGCAGCTTCGTCCACATCGTCAATGTCGATAAATGGAACAAAGGTGACCAAACCCAAACTAGGATTGTCGTTTTGATGCACAATGTGGTCTTCGATCACATGTCTGTTGGAAGTGCCCCAGTCGTTGCCGACGGCCATGATGTCGTTGGTGGAGTTGTTGTAAAGGTCATACACCACGCCGCCGTTGCTGTTGTCATAAAGCTGGTTGTGGCCCCAGTCATCTTCAGTGCCGAGGTCGATGTCAGCGGCATTGATGACCGTGATGCCCCATAGGTTGCCCGTAATGATGTTGCCGCGCAAAACGGCTTTGTTGTTTTCGTCCATGCCGTAGATGCTGATGCCGCTGCCGCCGTTCATGGGGTTGGTTTCGTTGTTGTTGTCAATGAATTGGTTGCCAACGATTACTGAACTCAAATTGTAGCCTTGCTGGTTGTAGCCGTAGCGGTTGTTTTTGACGATGTTGTCTTTCAGCAGGATTTTGGTGTCGCCCGTGTTCATCAAATCTGCGATGGCAATGCCCCCCGACATATCGTGTCCGCCACCCTCAATGGTGCAATTCACGATACGGATGCTGTCTTGTGCGCCAGGTCCGAGATTGATTTGGGGTTGGTTGGCGTTGGAGGTCACGTTGTTAGTGAACTGGCAGTTCAGGATTTGCGGAGAGGATTGCCCATTGGCGGGAGAACTGATGGCCGCACCTTCGTTGGAATAAAACTCACAATTGTTGAAAATTGGGTCACAGTTCATAATATTGACCGTACTCGATTGTTGTTGGGAATGAAAATAATGAAACCGGCAATTGCTAAAAGATACTTCGCTGTTGATGATTTGGATGCCGTTCATTTCACCAAACCAGCAGTAACTGAGAAAGCTGGGGTCAGAAGCATCCTCAAAGCGGAGGTGTCCGCTTCCCATTCCTATTGGCAAATAATGGTCCTCATCTTGTCCCATGGCTTCCATCGAGCCTTTGATGGTAATGGTGTAGTCGTTGGCAAACGTGATGTAAATCAGTCCGTCGTTTCGGTTGATGTAAAGTTTGTCGTTGGCCGAGATGGTGATGTCGCCCGAAATGAAGTAATAAAAGATTTGAGGGTCAAAACTCACGCAGCCACTAACTTCAACAAGGTCATTAAGGGTATAGGTCGTGCCGTTGCCGGGGCTTGTCCATTGGGCGTTCAGCATCGGGATAAATCTGAATAACAAGGCTAAAAGTATGATTCTATTTTTCATAACAATATTACATTACAGCACGATAAATACTTTCTTTGACAAAAGCATTAAGAGAAACACCTTCCGCTTGAGCCTTGGCTGCGGCCTTGGCGTGAAGCTCAGAAGGAATGCGGATGTTGAAACTGCCTGTATACGATTTATGCAAGGGTAAACCCTTCTCCTTGCAAAACGCAATGTAATCTTCTACAGCATTAATGAAATCTTCCTTAAGTTCCTCTAAGGTTTTGCCTTCGTAAGTAATCAATGTTCCTTTGTCCAATCCAAGGACTTTTCCATAAAGCGTATTATCATCCAATTCCGCTTCAATGCTTCCAATGAAACCTTTGTGTTTTAGTGTATCCATTTTAAATAAGTTTGTTTTCGGTTAGATAATTCACAATGTCTTTCAGTGCTTTCTCCTTTACTATGCTTGAAGGATGTGGCTTGTGAGCCAAATACTGCATTTGTTTCTCTTTGTTATAAAACCTTATCCTTGATCCTGATGTTTTTCCTTTATCATCTTTTTCGAAGCCAAGCCGAATCAAAACAGATTCCAATTCGGCAAAGGTAAAATCCTTTGGTAATTGGCAAAGACGTTGTATCAATTTATCCTTTTTGGTCATTCTGCAACTAATTTTCAGTTGCAAAAATACAATTTTTTACTTTGAGAAATAAAAAATGATATTGTTTTTTACTCTAGAAAGTAAAAAAAGCAGCCAAGGTCGCCTTAATACACGCTTTTTCAAATACATAAAGAAATGACTATGACCGCTTTCACTATTGTTGAAGCGGTCATAGTCATGGTCATTAGTCATAGTAAAAAATCACTTCTTAATCGCTGCAATACCCGGCAGTTCCTTGCCTTCGATGGCTTCAAGCAAGGCGCCGCCGCCAGTGCTGACGTAGCTCACACGGTCGGCCAAGCCGAACTTGTTGATGCAAGCCACGCTGTCGCCACCGCCAATGAGCGAGAAAGCGCCATTTTGTTCCGTGGCTTCCACGATGGCTTCGGCCAAGGCGCGCGAACCTTCGGCGAACTTGTCGAACTCAAACACACCACAGGGACCGTTCCAAAGCACAGTCTTCGACTGCTTGATGATGCCGGCGTAGAACTTGCGGCTCTCGGGACCGCAGTCCATGCCTTCCCAACCATCGGGCACGTTCATAGGGTCGACGACCATGGTGTTGGCGTCGTTCGAGAACTTGTCGCCCACCACTACATCGAACGAGAGATAGAGGTTAACGCCCTTCTGCTTGGCTTTCTCGATGATTTCCAAGGCGAGGTCGAGTTTGTCCTCTTCGCAGATGGAGTTGCCGATATGGCCACCCAAAGCGCGCTTGAAAGTGTAGGTCATGCCACCGCAGAGGATGAGGTTGTCGACCTTGGTGAGCAGGTTCTCGATGATCTCGATCTTGGTGGAGACCTTCGAGCCACCCATGATGGCGGTGAAGGGGCGTTGAATGTCGTTCATCACCTTGTTGACGGCAGCCACTTCCTTACCCATCAGGTAGCCAAACATCTTATGGTCGGCATCGAAATAGTCGGCAATCAGAGCCGTGGAGGCATGGGCGCGGTGGGCGGTGCCGAAGGCGTCGTTGATGTAGTATTCGCCATAGCTGGCCAAGGTCTTGGTGAACTCCTTCTGCGAGGCCTTGATGGCTTTCTTGGCTTCGTCGTAGCCTGGGTCTTCTTTCTCGATGCCACGCGGCTTGCCTTCTTCTTCGGCATAGAAACGGAGGTTTTCGAGCACGAGCACCTCACCGAGTTTCATGGCAGCCACTTGGTCGGCGGCTTTCATGCAGTCGTCGGCGAATTGCACGGGACGCCCCAACAGCTCTTCCAAGTGCTTGATAATCGGCTTGATGGAGAACTTCGGGTCGGGGTTTTTCTTCGGACGACCAAGGTGCGACATCAACACGACCATGCCTTTGTCGTTCAAGACCTTGTTGATGGTCGGCAGGGCAGCACGCATACGGGTGTCGTCGGTGATGTTGAAGTTGTCGTCCAACGGGACGTTGAAGTCGACGCGGATAACCACGCGCTTGTTTTCAAAGTTGATTTGATCGATGTTTACCATAGTGATTGTTTATTTAAAGATTTAAAATTCAAAAATTCAAAAAATCAAAATTCAATTATTTAAAATTCAAAATTGATGATTTTCAGGGACTACCACATTGAGGGCCAAAGGCAAAATATCAAAATCGAAAGGAGAATTGGTCAACGTTTCGCCTTCGGTTTCCACTTTAAGCTGGTTGGGCGGGATAGAGACCACATGGACTTTCTTGCCTCTGAAGGTCGACACTTCCTTGAGTTTGTCGATGAAGGTGCCATTATAGATGTTTTTCACGTTGAGGGCAAACTTTATCATGGATATGCTGCGAACGGCAGTGATGTCCAAGAGTCCGTCGTTAGGAATGGCGTCACGCATCATCATCATGCCACCGCCGTTGAAACGACAGTTGCCTATCGAGAGGCTTAGGATATTGTCGTCGAATATCAATTGGTCGTCGATGGTGATTTGGACGTGATCGCCTTTGTATTTAAGAAGGCTCTTGACTACGCTGAGCAGATAACGTATGGTACCTTTTTTGCCTTTTTGTTTCAATTCGTTGGTCGACTCACACACCATATAATCGAGGCCAGTGCCCGCTGCGTTAAGGAAATACCGCTTTTTCGGGTCACCCCCATTGTTGTAAGTGACTTGACCAATATCGTGGACGAAAACGTTGTTGGCTTTGATGATTTTAGCAATTGCCTTGTAATCAAGTGGAAAACCAAAGGTCCTTGACCAATCGTTGCCCGTTCCGACAGGGAAAGAACCAAAGGTGATTTCATTCGTTGGAACGAGGTCCTGGTTGAAAATCCCATTGATGATTTCGTTATTGGTACCGTCGCCACCCACCGAGATGAACTTACGGTAACCTTGTTCCACGATGGCTTTGTGTACGATTTCGATGGCATGTTTTGGACGTTCGGTGATTATGAAATCAAATTCAATGGCTTCATTGACAAGGGCTTGTTTGATCAGCGGCCAGTCTTCTCCCGCTCTGCCTACCGAGGCTTTTGGGTTGACAACGACCAGCCATTTATGATTTGTTTCGGTCATAAAAATCAGTTTTTCACGGGTCAAAGATAGGAATTAAAATGATAGGTGTGACGCGTTTTTTAATAATACCAGCAAGAATTGCGCTCATATTGGTATTTTTTGTATTTTTGCAACTTTATTTAAATAGGAGTTAATATGATTACATTCAATGACAGAATCACGCTGGAAGAAGTTGAAAAAGTGCTGTATTCCAATGAGAAAATACAGGTTTCGGAGGCGTGGATGAACCGTGTGGAGGCTTGCTACCGCTTTTTGGAAAAGTTTGCTTCCGACAAAGTCATTTATGGCATCAATACGGGCTTTGGACCCATGGCACAATGGCGTGTCGACGACAAGTATCTCAATGACCTTCAATATAATATCATCCGCAGCCACTCCACAGGAGCTGGCGAGCCTTTGGGCGACATCTATGTGAAGTCGGCCATGATTGCCCGCCTCGGCACGGTGCTGCAATGCCGTTCGGGCGTGCACACCGACGTGGCGAAACTGCTCGTTGAATTCATCAACCGCGAGATATTTCCTTTCATTCCCCAACATGGTAGCGTTGGTGCCAGCGGCGACTTGGTGCAATTGGCCCATATCGCCCTCTGCCTCATAGGCGAAGGCGAGGTGCACTACCAAGGCCAGTGGAGACCTACGGCCGAGGTGATGAAGGAAAACGGCCTCACACCGCTCAAGATGCATATCCGCGAAGGCCTTTCGATCACCAACGGCACTTCGGTAATGACCGGCATCAGCGTGGTCAACCAGCATAACGCTGAGACTTTGCTTGACTGGGCTACACTCGCCGCCGTTTGGATGAATGAAATCGCTTCTTCGTTCGATGATTACATGTCGGAAGGCGAGAACAACTGCCGCCGTCATGAAGGCCAACAGATTGTTGCCCGCCGCCTGCGCGAACTCTCAGAAGGCTCGCAATGCCTCAAGAAACGCGCCCACGAGCTTTACGACTACGGTCACTCCGACGTGAAAGTCTTTGAGCACAAGGTGCAGGCCTATTATTCGTTGCGCTGCACGCCTCAGATCTTAGGCCCTATCTACGACACTTTGAACTATACGCGCCAAATCCTCGAAGACGAACTCAACTCGGCTTGCGACAACCCCATCGTCGACCCCGAGTCGGAATATGTCTATCATGGCGGTAACTTCCACGGCGACTACATCTCCTTGGAAGAAGACAAGGTGAAGATTGCCTTGGTGCGCCTCTGCATGACGGCCGAGCGTCAACTCAACTACCTCTTCCACGACCGTATCAACGGCATCCTGCCACCATTCCTCAACCTCGGCACATTGGGACTGAACTACGGCATGCAAGCCTGCCAGTTCACGGCCACTTCGACGACTGCCGAATGCCAGACCTTGGCCATGCCCAACTACGTGCACAGCATCCCCAACAACAACGACAACCAAGATATCGTCAGCATGGGTACCAACAGCGCTTTGCTCTGCAAGCAAGTGGTGGAGAACTGCTTCCAGGTGATGGCCATCCAATACATCGCCTTGGCACAAGCCACCGACTGCCTGAAGATTGCCGACAAACTGGCGCCCACGTCGCGTAAAATGTACGACAAAGTGCGTGAGATCATTCCGCTCTTCATTGAGGATACGCCGTTCTACAAGGAAATCGCCGAAGTTGAGAACTATCTGAAAACCAATCCTTTGAAATTGAAATGACGAAATACGCCCTCATTACCGGTGCCTCACGTGGCTTGGGAAAAGCCATCGCCTTGCGCTTGGCCACCGACGGTTTTGCCGTTATCATCAACTACCAATCCAACAAAGAAGCTGCCGAAGATACCTTGAAGCAAGTGCAAGAAGCTGGCGGCACGGGCGAGTTGTTGCCCTTCGATGTCTCGAACCCGCAGGCCATTGACACAGCCCTTGAATCATGGCAAAATGCTCATCCTGATGACTACATCTCGGTGTTGGTCAACAATGCGGGCATCCGTCAGGACAACCTCATGATCTTCATGCAGGAGGAGCAGTGGAACCGTGTGTTGGACACTACCTTGAACGGCTTTTTCTTCATCACCCGTCGCCTGTTGAAGGACATGATGACCCACCGCAAAGGCCGCATCATTAATATGGCTTCGTTGTCGGGATTGAAAGGCCTGCCGGGGCAGACCAACTATTCCGCTGCCAAGGCTGCTCTCATCGGAGCCACCAAGGCTCTCGCACAGGAAGTGGCTGCCCGCAAGGTGACCGTCAATGCCATCGCTCCTGGGTTCATCGCTTCCGATATGACCAAGGACTTGGATGAGGCAGAACTGAAAAAGCTCATCCCGCTAGGGCGTTTCGGCAAGCCCGAGGAAGTGGCCGCCTTGACCAGCTTCCTCGCTTCCGACGATGCCGCTTACATTACGGGGCAGGTGATTTCTATTAACGGAGGGCTTTATACATAAAATACCGGCGTTTCGACAGGCTCAACGACCTAGGTCCCTGAGCCCGTCGAAGGGCCGACTCGAAAGCATCAAACTATGAATCATAATAGAAGAGTCGTCATCACAGGCATGGGTATTTGGTCCTGCTTGGGAAAGAACAAAGAAGAGGTTGAAGCCGCCTTACGTGAAGGCCGTTCAGGCATCGGCATCGACCCGATACGCACCGAATACGGCTATCGTTCCCCTTTGACGGGCATCGTGGAGAAGCCTCAACTGAAAGGTGTGCTCGACCGCAAGCTCCGCATGTATCTCGCCGAAGAAGGCGAATATGCCTATATGGCTACCTTGGAAGCCTTCAAACAGGCAGGTATCGACGATGCTTACTTGCTCGAAAATGAAGTCGGCGTGTTGTTCGGCAACGACTCGTCGGCCAAGGCCGTCATCGAGTCGCACGAGGTCACGATGGAGAAGAAAGACACCACTTTGGTGGGTTCGGCTGCTATCTTCCAGTCGATGAACTCCACCGTGACGATGAACCTCTCCACCATCTTCCATCTCAAAGGCATCAACATGACCATAAGCGCGGCCTGCGCCAGTGGCTCGCATGCCATCGGGTTGGGCGCTTTGCTCATCCGCAACGGTTTGCAAGATATGGTGCTGTGCGGCGGGGCCCAAGAGACCAACTACCTCTCAATGGGTAGCTTTGACGGCATCAGTGCTTTCTCGACCCGTGTCGACGAGCCTACCAAGGCCTCGCGTCCCTTCGACCGCGACCGCGACGGCCTCGTGCCCAGCGGTGGCGCTGCGGCATTGGTGCTTGAGGACTATGACCACGCTGTGGCCCGTGGGGCGACGATTCTGGCCGAGGTGTGTGGCTATGGCTTCTCTTCCAATGGCGAGAGTCACATCTCACAACCCAGCGAGGAAGGTTGTCAGCGAGCCATGACCCGCGCCATGAAAGAGGCAGGAGTGAAAGCCGAAGACATCGACTACGTGAACGCCCATGCCACCTCGACGCCCCAAGGCGACATGTTTGAAGCCATGGCGCTGAAGAATATGTTTGGTGTTACAAAAACACCTATTTCGTCAACCAAGTCAATGACGGGTCACGAGTGCTGGATGGCTGGCGCCAGCGAGATCGTCTACTGCATCCTCATGATGCACGGTGGCTTCATCGCGCCCAACATCAACTTCGAGCACCCCGACGAATACTCGGAAGGCCTCAACATCGTCAATGTGACAACGAACAAGACTTTAAACACTATCCTGTCCAATTCCTTCGGTTTTGGTGGGACAAATAGTGCATTGGTAATTAAAAAGATAAGATAATCGAATATGAAAGAACTTAAGACGCGAGACTGCGAGACGCGAGACTACGAGACTTTTCAATCAATGTAATTGAAAGTCCCGAAGTCCCGTGTCGCGAAGTCCCGTGTCAAAAAAATACATCTATGGAATTATTCCCCGCCCTTGAAAAGGCTTATACCAAAGAACATAAAAAAGCCGGCGAAGCCCAAGAACTAGCCTATTTCATCGCTTTTGGCCCCATCATCTTCCAAGTGGGTCGACTGATGATCAAGTTCGGCATCTTGGACATGCTGCGCGACAATGAACAGGGCTTGACCCAAGCCGAAATCGTTGAGAAGACGGGTCTCTCGCCCTACGCGGTGAAGGTGTTGATGGAAGGCTCGCTCTGCATCGGACTCGTGTTGGTAAATACCGAAACCGACCGTTTCACCTTGTCGAAGACGGGTTGGTTCCTGCTCACCGACCCCGCCATCCGTGTCAACATCGACTTCAACCACGATGTCAACTACGAAGGTTGGTTCCATCTCGAAGAATCCTTGAAAGAAGGCCGTCCGGCGGGTCTGGAGCATTTTGGCAGCTGGCCGACGATTTACGAAGGCCTCTCGCAGTTGCCGCCGCAGGTGCAAAAGAGCTGGTTCGGTTTCGACCATTACTATTCCGACCACTCGTTTGATCAGGCTTTGCAGCTGCTCTTTGGCGACCATCCCAAGACCGTATTGGACGTGGGTGGCAACACGGGTCGTTGGGCCCTGCGCTGCGTCGACTACGACGAGAATGTCAATGTCACCATCATGGATTTGCCGCAGCAGCTGGAGATGATGCGCGAGTTCACCAAAGGTAAGAAAGGTGCCGACCGCATCGACGGCTATGGCATCAACCTCTTGGACGACAGCCAGCAGTTCCCGACCGACAAGCATTACGACATCATCTGGATGAGCCAGTTCCTCGACTGCTTTGGTGAAGACGAGATCATGAGCATCGTGTCGCGTGCCGCCAAGATTATGGACAAGGACAGCCGCCTCTGCATCATGGAGACCTTCTGGGACCGACAAAGATATACCTCTGCAGCATTTGCCCTCACGATGACGAGCCTGTATTTCACCGCTTTGGCCAATGGCAACAGCAAGATGTACCATAGTGGCGACATGGCCGAATTGGTCAAAAAAGCCGGCCTCGAGGTGGAGACCATCCACGACGCCCTCGGCCTTGGACACAGCATTATGGTCTGCAAGAAATGAGGAATGATAAAAAGGCTTCTGGCCTCTGGCTTTTGGCTTCTGGCAGCTTCACAAAAAGCTGAAAAGTTCAAGCCTCGGTTAAAGCTGCCAATAGCCAGTAGCCAGCAGCCAGTAGCCAAATTTGAATAATGTAAAACCTTGAAATAACAATTTATGGACAGACAAGAAATAGAAGCAAAAGTCAAGGAGTTCCTCATCGAGGACCTTGAGATTGACGAAGAAAAGATCCAGCCGGAAGCCCGTCTGAAAGAAGACATCGGCATCGACAGCCTTGATTTCGTCGACATCGTGGTCATCGTCGAGAAGAAGTTTGGCTTCAAAATCAAGACAGAGGAAATGGCCAATGTGAAGACATTCAGCCAGTTCTGCGACTACATCGAGCAAAAGACCGCCTAACCCAAGCATGGCCGACAGCTTGCAACATAACGAATGGTCGGGCAAGACCGACGGACTACCGTGGATGCAGCGTAGCCTCATCGCGTTGTTCCGTGTGTCGCCGCTATGGCTGCCCTATGGCATCATGGCCATGGTGGTGCCTTTCTATATGCTGTTCAGCAGGAAAGGCTATCAAGCCATGTACCAGTTCTTCCGCAAGCGTTTCGGCTTTGGACCATGGAAATCGTTTTGGAAGGTTTATGCCAACCACTTCCGTTTCGGACAAGTCATCTTGGACCGTTTCGGCGTGTATGCAGGCAAGAAATACCATTTCATCAAGGAAGGTCAGGAGCAGATGGATGCCTTGGAGACGCACCCCGAGGGCTTCATGATGTTGAGCAGTCATGTGGGCAACTACGAGATGGGCGGTTATTCGTTGCAACCCAAGCAAAAGAAAATCAATGCTTTGGTGTTTGCTGGCGAGACGGCCACGGTGATGGAAAACCGCCAACGCTTGCTTTCGCAAAACAACATGGGTATGATCCTCGTGAAGGAAGACCTCTCGCATCTGTTTGCCTTGAATGCCGCGCTCGACAATGGCGAAATCGTCAGCATGCCCGGCGACCGCATCTTCGGCTCGCAGAAGACCCTCGACTGCCAATTCTTTGGTGCAACGGCGCATTTTCCCATGGGAGGTTTTGCCTTGGCGGTGCAGAAGTCAGTACAAGTGCTGGCCGTCTTTGTGATGAAGGAAGGCATGAGGACCTATCACGCATACGTGCGTCCCATCCAATGCGACCGCACCGCCAACAAACGCGAACAAATGCAACAGTTAGCGCAAGCCTTCGCCACGCAACTCGAAGACATCGTACGCAGCTATCCCACGCAATGGTTCAACTATTTTGATTTTTGGAAAGCATGAGAGCGATTGAAGACATAGCCTTGAAGGAACTGATCCCGCAGCGCCCGCCGTTCGTGATGATTGACCGATTGGTGTCGAGCGACAAGGTGTATTCCGTGACGGAGCTCGAAGTGCGCCCCGACAACCTCTTTGTCGACAACGGACGCATGTCAGCAGCAGGCTTGGTGGAAAACATCGCCCAGACCTGTGCCGCCCGTATCGGCTACATCAATCTCAATAGCGGCGAGACGGTCAAGATAGGTGTGATAGGTTCCATCAACAATCTGAATATCGCACGCACACCCAAGGCAGGCGAGCATCTTGTTACGACCATACAACTGCTCGAAGAGGTGTTTCAGGTAACTTTGGTGGAAGCCATAGTCAGGAGTGGAGAAGAGGAACTGGCGCGTTGCAACATGAAAATCGCCTTGACAGACATTGATTCAAAAGATTGAAGATCATGAAGAAAGATACAGTATTATCGGTCACCAAGAGTTTCGACATCCGCTTCAGTGAAGTGGATTCGATGGGCGTGGTGTGGCATGGCAACTATGCCAAGTACTTCGAAGACGCCCGCGAGGAATTCGGTCGGAAATACGACTTGGGCTACCTGATGATGTACGATCAAGGCTTCTATGAGCCCATCGTCGAGCTTTCTTTCAAATACAAACGACCGATGATTTATGGCATGAAACCTGAGGTGGAGCTCATCTATCGTCCCACCGATGCCGCCAAAATCATCTTCGACTACGAAATCCGCGATGCCGCGACCAAGGAAGTCTTCGTCACCGGTCATTCGGTGCAGGTCTTTATGGATAAAGTCACGCATCAGCTGGTCTTGTACTGCCCCAAGTTTTACGAGGAATGGAAACAAAGATGGGAGGTAAACGTATGATTGTCAGCGTGGCCAACAATATCATCTCGCCCTTGGGCATGAGCACCACCGAGAACTATGCCGCTGTCAAGGCAGGACAGTCGGCGCTCAGGCGCTATGAAGGCAAGTGGGACCTGCCCGAGCCTTTTGTGGCTTCGTTGGTGGACCGCGACAAAGTGGAACAAGCCTTTGCTACCTTGGCCGACAACGCGAAATACACCTTCTTCGAGAAGATGATCCTTCTCTCGGCTTCGCGAGCTATCCAAGAGGCGGGCATCAACACGGCCTCGGAGCGGGTGCTCTTCATCCTCTCCACCACCAAGGGTAATGTCTTCCTTTTGGACAAGAGAGAGACAGGTTTTTCAGAGGAAAGAGTGCTGTTGGGTTCTGCCGCCCGTCAGATGACGGATTTCTTCCATAATCCCAATCCGCCGATTGTGGTGTCAAACGCCTGTATCTCGGGCGTGTGTGCCCAGATTGAAGCCATGCGCAATTTGGAAAGCGGCTGTTTCGACTATGTCGTGACGGTGGGCTGCGACGTGCAGTCGGCCTTCATCGTTTCGGGCTTCCAGTCGTTCAAGGCTTTGTCGCCCGAACCTTGCAAGCCCTTCGATGCCAACCGCTGCGGCTTGAACCTCGGTGATGCAGCTGCAACTATCATCTATACACGGAAAGAAACAGTTGATCCCAACGAATGGGTGGCCTGCCGTGGTGCCATCCGTAACGATGCCAACCACATCAGCGGTCCTTCGCGCACGGGCGAAGGCAGCTTTAGGGCATTGAAGGTCGCCCTCGGTGATGTCGACCCCAGCCAAATCGCTTTCATCAACGCTCACGGCACCGCCACGATGTATAACGACGAGATGGAATCGGTGGCTATCGAAAGGGCAGGGCTATCACAAGTGCCTGTCAACGGATTGAAAGGCTATTACGGCCATACCATGGGTGCCGCCGGCATCCTTGAGACCATTCTCTCGATGTACGCCATCGACGAACACAACATATTGGCTACCAGAGGCTATGAGACCTTGGGTGTCACGCATCCTTTGGTGCTTTCCAACCAAAACCAATCGACCGACAAACGGATGTTCATCAAGCTGCTCTCGGGCTTCGGTGGCTGCAATGCAGCCTTGCTTTTTGCGAAAGGAGGTATGTCATGCTGAAACACTTTGTCATCATCACCCCTGAGACCGTAAAGCTCAACGGCGTCGACATGAGCCATGCCGAGCAAGGCAACGCTTTGTTGACCGAGCTGTATCGTGCCCACGTGGGCGACTATCCCAAGTTCTTCAAGATGGACACGCTGAGCAAGCTGGGTTTTGTGGCTTCGGAGATGCTGCTGAAGGACGAAGGCGAGGAACGTTTTGTGCCGCGCGAGGACCGTGCCGTGGTGCTGTTCAACCGGACGGCATCGTTGCAGGCCGACACCAACTATCAGGCCACGATACAAGATCCTGAGAACTTCTTCCCCAGCCCTGCGGCTTTCGTCTACACCTTGCCCAACATTGTGACGGGCGAGATTGCCATCCGCAACAAATTCTACGGCGAGACCTCTTTTATCGTCATGGAATCGTGCGATGCGCAAATTATGGCACGGCAATTGATGAATGCCTTCCAAGACCCGATGACGCAAAGCATCCTCGGTGGTTGGCTCGATTGCACCGACGAAAACCACTTCGAGGCGCGTCTCTTTTTGGTTGAAAAACAACAATTTAACAACATAGAATCATTAGAAACCGAACTGTTAAACAGTCTTGATATATCAACAATTCAACGATTAAACAAACAACAATTAAACAATAACAAAATGGACGAACTGATTTACACCTTAAAGCAACAGATCATCGAGGCTTTGAACCTTGAAGACATGACCCCCGAAGACATCGACGAGAACGCCTCTTTGTTTGGCGAAGGCCTTGGCCTTGATTCCATCGACGCCCTTGAGCTCATCGTGCTGATGGAGAAGAACTATGGCATCAAGCTGCAAGACCCCTCCATGGGCAAGGAAATCTTCAAGTCAGTGGCCGTGATGGCTGATTACATCCAGAAGAACAGAACGAAGTAAATGATTGATCCGATTTACATAACAGGCACCGGTGTAGTATCGGCAATCGGTATTGGCAAGGCCGCCACATTAGAGGCGTTGCTGAACAACCGCTCGGGCGTGGGCCAGTTGAAGTACCTGAAGACGGAACACAAGGAGTTTCCCGTCGGCGAGGTGAAGCTGACCGATGCCGAGATGCGTGAACGTCTGGGCATTGCCCAAGATGCCGTCACCACCCGCACCGCCCTGATGGGCATGTTGGCCTTGGGCGAGGCCTTGGATGAGGCCCGGCTGACCCCTGAGATGTTGCCCAAGGTAGGTTTCATCTCGGGCACTACGGTGGGCGGCATGGACATGAGCGAGCAATACTATCTCGACTACCTCAACGGTGACGCGCACAAGGAATACATCGCCGTTTACGACTGTGGCAGCTGCTCGGAGATGACGGCTGGCCACTTCGGCAAGTTCGCTTTTGCCACCACGCTGGCTACGGCCTGCTCGTCGGCAGCCAATGCGGTCATACAGGGTGCCAATATGATCCGCTGTGGGAAGGCCGACATCGTCGTGGTGGGTGGTAGCGAATGCATCACCAAGTTCCACCTTAACGGCTTTAACTCGCTGATGATTCTCGATACCAAGCCCTGTCGTCCCTTCGATGCCACCCGTAGTGGCTTGAACTTGGGCGAAGGCGCAGCCTATCTGGTGCTGGAGTCTGCAGAGAGCGCCAAACGTCGAGGCATTGCGCCACAGGCACTGTTGTCGGGCTACGGCAACGCCTGCGATGCCTTCCACCAGACCGCATCGTCGCCCGACGGCGAAGGTGCCTTCCGTGCTATGAAAGAAGCTTTGGATCTGGCTGGTTTACAACCTGGTGACATCGATTACATCAACGCGCATGGCACAGGCACGCCCAACAACGACGTCAGCGAGAGCCAGGCCATGATGCGCCTCTTCGGAGAAGTGCCTCCCGTGTCGTCGACCAAGCCGTTCACTGGACACACCACCAGCGCTTCGGGTTCCATCGAGGCCGTTTTCTGCATCTTGGCTTTACAGCATGGCTTCCTGCCCGTCAACCTCAACTGGTCTCAGCCTATGGATGATGGCGTTGTTCCCGTGGCGAAACCCGAAAAGAAAGCGCTGAAACACGTGCTCTGCAACGCCTTCGGCTTTGGCGGGAATGACTCGTCGTTGCTGCTTTCTGCGACTTCGGGACTGCGAGACTGCGAGACTGCGGGACTGCAGAATCATCAGACACCTCGAAGTCCCGAAGTCCCGAAGTCCCGAAGTCAAATTTTCGTCCTCTCCGCCAAGCAGATCTCCATGCAGCAGCCGCTGAGCGAGGAGTGGATGGATAACCCCATCAAGTATGATGTGCCTTTCACTCGCTCCATCGACCCGAGCTTCAAGGAATACATTTCTCCTATCGAGGCGCGCCGCATGGGCCGCATCTTGAAACGCGCTTTGGCCACCTCCAAAGAAGCTTTGAAAGCAGCGGGTTGCGACACTGTTGATGCCATCATGACGGGAACGGGATTTGGCTGCATCGAGAACACGGAGTTCTTCCTCGACGCCCTCTCCAACGAAGGCGAGCAGCTGTTGAAGCCGACGTATTTTATGCAGTCGACGCACAACACCATCAGCTCGCTAGTGGCCATACAAACGAAGAACTACAACTACAACGCCACCTACGCGCACAAAGGCATTTCGTTTGAGAGCGCCTTGCACGATGCGTGGATGCAGTTCCGCTTGGGCAAGATCGGATCTGCCTTGGTGGGCTGCCACGACGAGATGACGGAAACCTTCCATAGCATCATGAAAAAAGGCAACGTGATGGGCCAAGACTACGAACGCTGTGGCGAAGTGGCAGTCTCGGTAGTATTGTCTCGTCATTGTGAAGAACGAAGCAATCCAGACATGTCGGCCCTTCGACAGGCTCAGGGACCTCAGTCTCTCTGTCGCCTCACCGGCCTCAAGATGCTGCACCAACCAACCATGAACGACCTAATGGACGCCGTGACCACCATGCTGCAGTCGGCCGATCGCAGCCTTGCCGATGTCGACTACATCCTCACAGGCATTAGTGGCAACCACGAGAAAGACAAGGCCTATCTGGCTGAGACAAAGACCCTCTTCGGCGACAAGCCCTTGCTGAAATACAAACATCTGTTCGGCGAAAACTTCACCGCATCGGGATTGGGCTTCTATGTGGCCGCACAATGCCTCAAAGCAGGCCGCGTGCCGTCGCATCTCTTTGTCAACGCCAACGAAGCCTCCGACAAACAACCTGCTTGCATCATGCTGTTCAACCGCTCCGACGGAAATGACTATACATTAATATTATTAGAAACCTAAAACCATGTGGGAATACATCATATTTGTAATACTTCAAGCTTTGTCGTTGGCAGGCGGGCAGGCGATGTTCAAGTTATTCGTCGATAAACTCGGAGAAGGCGGTTGGGCATACCAGAATCTCAAGGCAACTTCCATCAGCAACTGGTGGGTCCTTACTTTGATGGTGCTGTTTTTTGGTGCCTCTTTTGCCCTTTGGGCCTACGTGTTGAAAAAGATGGATTTCAGCCAGGCCTATCCCTTGTCGAGTCTTAGTTTCATCTTTGGCATGTTTTTGGCATTCTTTTTGTTTCAGGAGAGCATACCCTTCACCCGCTGGATTGGCGTGGTACTCATCGTAGTAGGGTGTGTATTAATCAGTATGAAATGAAAAAGAAAGCCATCTTGTTAGTTTTGTTCGCGCTGTTAGGCGTAAGTGTTTGGGCTCAGAATGGGAAACCTCTTACTGAGGTCGAGAGCCAAAAGGTAGTGGCCGAGTTGACTGAGGCCGCTGCTTCGATGCAGACTTTGCAATGCCGTTTTGTGCAGGAAAAGACCTCTTCGATGCTGGCCGAGCCTTCCATTGCAAAAGGCACCATGCATTATGCCGCGCCCGACAGGATGCGGTGGGAATACACCGAGCCTTATGCCTTTGCCTTGGTCGTCAATGGCGATCGCATCGTCAAAGTGACGGACGGCAAGGCCGAGGCCTTGGACGCCAAGTCGGGCCGCATGTACCAAGGCATGGTGGGCATCATCATGGGCAGTGCCTCGGGTAAGAAGTTGTTCGACACGTCGGTGTTCGACGTCGTGCTGTATGACGAAGACGTCTGTTGGCGTGCCGAGATGACACCAAAGCGCCGCGACATGAAGCGCATGTTCAGCCAGCTGGTGTTTCGTTTCGACAAGAAGACCAAAGGCATCAGCCGTGTGGAGTTCAAGGATGCCGGCGGCGACCTCACCTCGATTCGCTTTGAGGACATCAAGCTGAATGAGGCGATAGGGGAGAAGGTGTTTGCGGAGTGATTAGAAATCACCATCTTTGACCAGTTCCTTATGCTTTCGGATTGGCAATATTTTCGACTTTTACTTGCTCAATTAATTGGATGAAAACCATTATATTTGCGACCGAAACAACAGTCTAACGCCATGAAAGACACAATAAATAAAGGGATTGCAAATCCCCATACTCAGCACTAGCGGAACGAAAGAATGAATTATAGAATTTCTATTATAGGATTTCTATAATTGAATTGAAGCCTTATTCCGCAATGGCGCATGTGTTTTAATTGTTTTTGAAATTAAGTTTCCTTTATTTTAGGAAAGATTTTTGAAAAGTTTCCTTTATTTTAGGAAACTTTTTTTATTTTTGCACACACAAATACTATTACGATGATGATCAGAGATACTATTAAATCGTTGATAATTACGAAACAAAGGGAAATTCCTTTTTCAATGATTGAGCGTGAAACTAATTTACCCATAAAAAGCCAATCCATTGTCACCGTTGTAGGTGTGCGAAGATGCGGAAAGTCGTCCCAAATGCAACTCTCAATTAACGCTTTAGTTGAAAAAGGGGTGCCACCCGAAGCCATCCTTTGGGTAGATTTCGATGACGAGCGTCTTGCTGGAATGAAGGCAACAGACCTAGAAGAAGTGCTTGAAGCCTACCGCGAACTCTATCCTTCGCAAGATCTGAAAGACGTATTCATGTTTTTTGATGAAATCCAACTTATTGATAATTGGGAATTGTTTGTCATACGGGTATTCAAGTCCTACTGCAAAAATATCTTTATTTCAGGAAGTAATGCTAAAATGTTGTCGCAAGAAATCGCAACCACGCTTCGCGGATGGTCCATCGAAGAGAAAATCTATCCTTTGTCTTTCGTGGAATATTGCCAGTTTACGGGAACTAAAACCCATCATCTGACTGAGCAGGAAACCACAAATTTGCGTTTGAAATGGGATGAGTATTATATGGGAAGCGCATTTCCTGAAATTGTTCTAACAGAATTGAAATCATTGCGCGACAAAAAGTTGCAAGCATATTTTGATGTCATGCTGTTTCGTGATTTGGTGGAACGTCACAACATCGGTAATACAAGCGTCTTGCGTTATTTTATTAAAAGACTGATGAACAACCTAACCAAGCCCACCTCTATCAATGCTATTTATAATGACATTAAGTCGCAAGGATTCAAAATCAGCAAGGATGATCTTTACCTTTGGGCTGATTATGCATGTGAATGCTTCATGTTCTTAAGATTATCCAAATTTACGCCATCTCTGATAGAGGAACAGCAATCGCTACGCAAGTATTACTTCATTGACAATGGTTTGAAGCAAGCCGTGTTGCTTCCGCAAAGCGACGACAATGGCAAACTACTTGAAAATGCCGTTCTATTACACCTGCATCGCCACCTCCATCCACTTGATAAAATCACTTATTATTCTGGTAATAAGGAATGCGACTTCGTAGTACAACAAGAACAACAAGTGAAAGCATTGTATCAAGTGTGTTGGGAAATGCAAGAAACAACAACTTGGCAAAGAGAGATGGATGGAATAATAGAGGCAAGTACGATGACAAAATGCGACAATCTCTTTATCATAACTCATCATGATGAAGAGGTTATTCAACAAAATGGGAAGACCGTCAAAGTCATTCCTGCTTGGAAATGGATGCTGGAATAACTCCATTTTACGACACCTGTTTTTATGCAAAGGAATAAATTCCTATTTTTGCCTCTTAATTTAAAACCTTTCGCTATGAAAAAGCTTTTATTGTTTTTACTCGTTTTTATGGGCTTGTCCTCGATGGCTCAAGAAAACAACATCTTAGATCAATACAAGGGCTTGCCTTTGCAGAAACATCGCGGCGACCTTTATTTCGGTGAATCTTTCAAGGCTCCCAACACCCATCTTCTCACCGATAATGAGTTGAAGACCATGATGGACACTGAATTATTCAATCAATTTAACTCGGGTCATACCTTGTATTACACAGGCAACACGCTGAAAACCGTCGGCTGGATTGCCTTTGGAATAGGCTTGGGCTATGCAGGACTGACCTATTTTGTGTATGATTACAATCTAACCAAAGATGCTTTAATGAACATCAATTTGGGATTGCTCAATGCCGGCTTGGGAGTGGATATGTTTGTGGTAGGTTATATTTTGAGGGGCATTGGTAACGGAAAACTCGATGGCGTGGTGGAACAATACAACCAAAACACGCAAAAGGTGTCATTCCATGTTTCACCTTCACTGATGAGATGTTGTCTTTCGCAAGACCAAAGCCATACGACACTGGGTTTGACGTTCAGTGTTGATTTCTAAAGACACGAGTGTATGAACTTTTTGGATAACCTCTTCCATATTGAATCCATAGAAGAAGCCGAAAACGGTTTCGCAGCCCTTTTGTGCTGCAACCCCGGGCATTTGATCTATCAAGCCCATTTTCCAGGCAACCCCATCACTCCGGGAGCCTGCTTGCTGCAAACCGCCGGTGAGCTGCTGCAACGAAAACTGGGTCGTCCGCTTTTCCTGAAAGCGTCGAAGAACGTCAAATACCTCAACGTGCTCGTTCCCGCCAAGGGCAAAGAGGTGCGTTTCACTTTTTCGAATCTTGTTGAGAGCGAGACCGAATGCAAAGCCCAAGTGGTCATCGCAGACGAAGCATCCGTCTACACCAAAATGTCGCTAACCTTTAGCTATGAACCCGTCTGATGCCATAGCGACACGGAACCTGATGCAGCAAAGGAAAGTCTGCGTGCTGATGCCGACCTACAACAATGGCGGCACCCTGCGCGATGTGGTGGAACGTGTGCTGACCTATTGCAACGATGTCATCGTGGTCAACGATGGCTGCACCGACAACTCGCCAGAGATTTTGTCATCATTCGGCGAGCGCATCACCGTGATCGACTATGGCCGCAACCGAGGCAAAGGCTATGCCCTCAAACAAGGCTTCAAGAAAGCCAAAGCCATGGGTTTCGACTATGCCATCACCATCGATACCGACGGACAGCATTATCCCGAAGACATCCCGCTGTTTGTCGAGGCCTTGGAGCAACACCCCGGCGCCTTGATTGTGGGCAGCCGCAACCTGAAACAAGAGAACATGCCAGGCAAGAACAGCTTCGCCAACAAATTTTCGAACTTTTGGTTCAAGATACAAACTTGGATTGATTTGCCCGACACACAGACGGGTTATCGCTTGTATCCTTTGAAAAGGTTGCCGCACATCTTTAGCGCTCGATATGAGGCTGAATTGTCGCTGTTGGTCTTCTCCGCTTGGCGCGGCACCGACCTCGTACCCATCAAGGTCAACGTGCTTTATCCCGAAGACCGCGTCACGCATTTCCGTCCGTTTTGGGACTTCTTCCGCATCAGCGTGCTCAACACCATCCTTTGCCTCGTGGCTATTGTTTATGGTTGGCCTTCGCGATTGATCCACAAATTGTTTGGGAGGAAACGCGCATGAACAAGTTCTTCCTCAATATCTACGACTACCTGTCGAAACACAAAGCCTTCTCGATAGCCTTATTGCTGGTTGTCACGGCCCTCTGTGTGTTTTCGGCACTGCGTTTGGACTATAAGGAGAACATCGCCGACTTCCTACCCACCGACCCCGAGAAAGAACGCTATACCTCAGTCTATAACGACTTGGGCAACCAAGGCCAAATCACGGTCATTTTCTCTGCCGACACTACCCAGTTGACTGGCGACGACGCCATCGACGCCATCATGGACGCCATGGATGCTTTTGAGAGCCATTGGAAGGAAACAGATATCGCCCAAATTGTCAGCGACTTGCAGTGTCGTGTCGACGGCAGCCAAGTGTTCGATGCCATCGACTTCATCTGCGAAAACCAAGCCTTATTTCTTACGGAGAACGACTACCAACGCATGGACTCCTTGTTGGCCGACCCCGAGCATGTAGCCACCAGCATGGCCAACATCAAGCGGATGCTTTCCATGCCCACAGCGGGTTTTGTGGTGGACGGCATAAAGGCTGACCCACTCAACCTCTATTCGCCCGCCTTGCAACGGCTTAATGCACTCAATCCCACACAGAACTACCGCTTGGAGGACGAATACCTCTTCAACGAAAGCGGCGACAAAGGCTTTGCCTTCTTCTCGTCGCCTTTTTCGGGCAGCGACACCCAAGGCAACGCCAAAATCGTCGATTTGATCGATAGGGTGACTGAGCTGACCGAGAGCGAGCATCCAGAAGTAAAGATTTCGGCCGTCGGCGCGCCCACCATCGCTGTCACCAACGCGCGGCAAATCAAGCACGACAGCTATTTCTCCATCGCCTTGGCGCTGGTGCTCATCTTTGGCATCCTGATGTTCACCATGGCGCGCAAGCGCAACTTGCTTTGGCTCGGCATTGCCATCCTTTTCGGTTGGATCTTCGCCTTGGCGGTCATCGCCCTATTCAAGTCGAGCATCTCCATCATCGTGGTGGGCATCGGCTCGGTCATCGTGGGCATTGCGGTCAACTATCCCTTGCATTACCTCGACCACATCAAGCAGGAGCCCAACAAACGCGAGGCTTTGAAGGATGTTATCCAGCCTTTGGTCATCGGCAACATCACCACCGTGGCGGCCTTTGCCTGTCTCGTCTTCGTGAAGGCCGAAGCCATGCGCGACTTGGGCCTTTTCGGTGCCTTGACTTTGGTTGGAACGATACTCTTCGTGATGGTCTTCCTGCCTTTGTTTGCCGTGGTGCCGAAAAAGACCAAGAAACTCTTCGTCGATGATGGCAAAGCCCCTTCGGAATGGTGGCGCAAGGTCAAACTCTACGCTTTTTGGCCTTTGGTAATCATCACGCTGATACTCAGTTATTTCGGTAAAGAAGCCACCTTTGATGCCGACCTGCATAACATCAACTATATGACCCACCAAGAGCAGGAAGACTTGGCCTTGCTGAGCGAGTCGCTGCAAAAGGAAGGGGAGACAGACTTGATCTATGTGGTTTCGGAAGCCGAGGATTTCCAAGAAGCCATCAAGCAAAACGAAAGTATCATAAACCATTTGCAGCAGTCGATTCCCGACAGTGTGGAATACAGCATCTCGGGCATGGATGGCCTGTTGCCTTCGGTGGAAAGACAAGAGAAGTCGCTGGCATTGTGGCAGGAGTTTTGGCAACGCCATGCTGATTTGGTCGAACAAGTCAAAATTGAAGCGGTGAAGGTGGGTTTCACTGAAAACGCCTTTGCTCCTTTTATCGAGGGCATCACCAAGGACTATCAGCCTTTGGCTGAAAGCGAGATGGAACCGCTGTTGGGTTTGTGTGGCAACTATATGTTGCAGCACGATTCGGTGGCGCGGGTGGTGAATTTTGTGAGGGTGCCGATGGAGGATTCGGAGGCGGTGAAGGAACGAGTTAGAACGGCCCTTCGATGCTTCGACTTTGCTCAGCAACCTCAGGCTCAGGGCCCTCAACAAGTCGGCCCTTCGACCCTTCAAGCCTGCCCTTCGACGGGCTCAGGGACCTTGGTTTCTAATGGCTTCGCCTTTAGCATCAGCGATGTGGGCAATAATTTGGTGAGCGCGCTATCAAGCGACTTCGACTACATCCTTTATGTGTGCAGCATCGTGGTGTTCTTTTTCCTCTGCCTCTCGTTCGGGCGACTTGAGCTTGCGCTATTGGCCTTCTTGCCGCTCACAGTCGGCTGGGCCTGGATCTTGGGCATCATGAACCTGGTCGACATCAAGTTTAACATCATCAACATCATCTTGGCCACCTTCATTTTCGGTCAAGGCGACGACTACACCATCTTCATCACTGAAGGCTTGCTCTACGAATATGCCTACGGCAAGCGGATGCTGAAGAACTACTGCAACAGCGTCATCCTCAGCGGTATCCTGATGTTCATCGGTATTGGCACTTTAATCTTCGCCAAGCATCCCGCTATGCGTTCCTTGGCCGAAGTGGCCATCATCGGCATGGCTACGGTGGTCCTGATGGCCTGCTACCTTCCGCCTATCGTCTTTGGTTGGCTGACCAAGAAAAAAAGCCAACTCAGAGAAGTACCATTGACATTGAAACGACTCATTTATACCCTATTATCCTTATTGGTCTTTGTCGTTTTCGTGTTTTTCATCTTTACGCCGTTTACCTTGGTTTACATGATTTTGGGTCCCAATACCGAGAAGAAACGCTATCGTTTCCATCGGTTGGTAGCGGCTTTCATGCGCATCGCTTTGAAACTGCTGCCAGGCGTGAAGTTCCATTTGGTCAACAAATACGGCGAGACCTTCGAAAAGCCTGCCGTCATCATCGCCAATCACCAGTCGCATCTCGACCTGTTGTGCACCATCATGCTCAACCCCAAGGTGGTATTGCTGACAACCGACTGGGTATGGAAAAACCCGATTTACGGTCTGGTGATCCGCTATGCTGAATACTATCCCGTTTCGGATGGTTACGACAAAAATCTGGAACGTTTGCAGAACTTGGTGGAACGCGGCTATTCCGTGGTGGTCTTCCCCGAAGGCACGCGTTCCGAGACGGGTGAAATCCTTCGTTTCCACAAGGGTGCTTTCCAATTGGCGCAGTCGCTGCAGCTTGACATTCTGCCAGTCTTTATTCATGGCGCCAACCATGTAATGCCTAAGAAAGATGTGGTTTTGCGCGAAGGACAATTGCATGTGGTGATCGAGCAACGTAAGCCATACGAAGAATTGGCCACAATGGAAACACGCGCTCTGACTTCGCAGTTCCGAGCATACTATACCCAACATTTTGCCGAACTCAGGAACCAATTGGAAAACACGGAATACGTGTTGCCATTTGTGCGCTACAAATACATCTACAAAGGTCCGGAAGTGGAACGTGCGTGTCGTCGCAACTTGAAGAAGATTAAGGCACATGCTTCGGAAATTGACGCCATGGAACAGAAGTCCATTTTGATCCAAAACAGCGGCTATGGTGAGCTGGCGTGGACCGTGGCTTTGGTGCATCGCGATGCCCAAATCTATGCCGTTGAGGCGGATGAAGACAAGTTCCTGTTGGCCTCGCATTGCAGTTATATCCCTGAAAACCTGCATTTTGTTCAGCAAGGCGATGCCGTTCCGCAATGTGAGTATGTTATTGAAACCCAAGAATTTTTGAAATGAAGAAATGCATCATCATAGGAAGTGGTTTGGGCGGTCTTTCGACGGGGGTCATCCTGGCGAAAAACGGCTATGAGGTCACTATTTTGGAGCAGGCCTCTCAAGTGGGCGGCTGTCTGCAATGCTTCACCCGCGATGGTGTAAAGTTTGAGACAGGGATGCATTTCATCGGCAGTCTCGATGACGACCAGGTGCTTTCGCATTATTTCAACTACCTCGAAATCAAAGATAAAGTTCAGTTCAATCGCTTGGATCCTCAGGCCTACGACGTGGTGTCACTGCAAGGCGAGCGTTTTGCCTTTCCCAACGGTCGCGAGGCTTTCGTTGAGCAGTTTGCACAGCGTTTCCCTTCGCAAAGGGAAAACCTTGAGCGCTATTGCGACTTGGTGGAGCAGGTGGCCAGTTTGTCGCCTTTCCGCGACTTGCAGCACAGTGTCGACGAGAACCGTTTTATTGACGACAAGTTGTTGTACCAAAGCCTGAGCGAGGTGATCGACCAAACCATCACCGACCCTTTACTGCGTGATGTATTGTTGGGTAATCTCTCGCTCTATGCCGCCCAAAAGGACAAGACACCCTTTGCCACCCATGCTTTCATCTTCGATTTTTACAACAAAAGCGCATTTCGCATCGTGGGTGGTAGCGACGCCATCGTGAAGGCCTTGCGTCAGGTGCTTGAGCAATATGGCGGCACCATCTTGACCCGTCACAAGGTGAGCCGAATCCTGATGGAAGGCAAGAAAGCTACGGGCGTGTTGACGGAAAACGGCAAGACCTTTGCTGCCGATGTGGTTATTTCGGATGTCAATCCTAAGCAGTTGGTGGATTTGGTGGAGCCTAGCATGTTCACTGAAGCTTACAAATCACGTATCAAGGGCATCCCCGACACCGTCTCGGTGTTTTCTCTCTTCCTTCGTTTCAAGGAGGGGGCGATGCCTTACATCAACTCCAACTTTTATGGTTTCCATACCGATTCGCCTTGGAAGATGAGCGGAATCATCGACGACACTTGGCCGCAAGGCTATCTCTATATGCACCATTGCCATGAGCCTCATCCCAAGACCGCCCGTGGAGGCGTCGTCTTAGCCTATATGTCGATGGATGCGGTGAAGCAATGGAGCGAAACAACCATTGGCCGCAGAGGTAAGGACTACGAGCAGTTCAAACACGAGATGGCCGAACGTCTTATCGACGCCGTGGAGCAAGATTTCCCAGGTTTCCGTGCGTCTTTGGCCGATTATTATGCCGCCACTCCCTTGACTTATCGCGACTATACGCTGACGCCCCAAGGCTCCATCTATGGCTTGGCCAAAAACGTCAACAACATCGCCGACAGGGTGTCGTTTAAGACCAAGGTATCCAACCTGCTTCTTGTGGGGCAAAACATCAACTCGCACGGCATGTTGGGCGTGTTGGTGGGCACGATGACGGTGTGTCAACACCTGTTGGGTGAAGAGAAGGTGCGGCAACAGATGGTGGAAGCCAACCGAAAGACCGTTGTCGTCATTGGCGGCGGCTTAGGCGGCTTGGTTTCAGGTGCTTTATTGGCCAAGGAAGGCTACAAAGTGACGGTGTTGGAGAAAAACGCCATTATCGGTGGCGGTCTTCAGAACTTCAAGAGAAAAGGTGTCAGTTTCCCCACGGGCATGCATGTGTTTGGTGGTTTCAATGAGGTGGGACAATTGCGCAAACTCTTCTCCTATCTCGGCATCATGGATCGTCTCTCGCTTCGCGCCATGGACGAGGATGGCTACGACGTGGTGACGGTGCTTGAAGATGGCACTTCTTATCGACTTCCCAGAGGCAAAGAACAATATATCAACTATTTGGCTAAACTTTTCCCCGCTGAAAAGGACAACATCAGAGCCTACGTTGAGAAGATGTATGCCCTTTCGGAAGAAGAAGATCTCTTTTATTTGCGCGAACGACCCTCACAGATGTTTATGTCGGTGTCGGAAGACGCCATCCTGCCTTACGATGAGTTGATGAACCGCTACATCAAAGACCCGAAGTTGAAAGGCTTGTTGTCTTACATCAGTCCGCTCTTTGGTGGGGTGGCAGGGACGACGCCCGCTTTTATGGCCGCCTTGCTGGGGGTGCTGCACATCGGTGGCACTTACCAGTTTGTCGGTGGTAGCCAACAGATGGCGGATTTGTTGAAAGAAGTCATCGAAAAGGCTGGTGGGCAGGTGTTGGCCAACGAAGAAGTCGTCCAAATCGAAGTGGACAACCACGAAGTGAAACAAGTGGTCACCCAAAAAGGCCACACTTATCGTGCAGACGGTTACATCTCGGATGTGCACCCCGATGTGCTCTTGCGCTTGGTGGGCGACAAGGCTTTCCCGGTTTCATTCAGGAAAAGGCTGCAGTCGATCCCTGAGACCTATTCAAGTTTCAAGATCTACGTGAAATTCAAGGAAAAAGCTTTTCCTTATGTCAACCACACCAATTATTGCCTTTCAAGGTACGATTCGCAGTTCACCCTCAAAGCGTTGCGGCAGGAAGACTGGCCGAACAGCTTGATGTATTACACCCCTGCTGTTGAAAACCAAGGTGCGTTTGCCGAGACCATGGTTATTATCGGCGAGATGGACTACGGATGGGTCAAACAATGGGAAGACAGCAAGGTGGGTCATAGGGGAGAGGCATACGAAACATGGAAACAGCAGATGACAGAGCAGGTGCTCGATTTCATGGAAAAATGTCATCCTGGCTTCCGCAACGGCATCGATTTCGTCATGGCTTCGTCGCCGCTCACCATCCGCGACTATTACGGCAACAAGGAAGGTTCCAATTACGGCTTCTTGAAAGACAGCCACAATATCATGCTCTCGCAAATGTCTGTATTTACGAAAGTTAAGAGCCTTTATTTAACGGGACAAAACGTAAATATACATGGTCTATGCGGTGTTTCACTTACCGCGATACAGACGGCGGAGGCCTTCTTGGAACCCAATGCCATAGTCCGCAAAATCAACAAAACAGAATAGCATATATTTTTTTTGTATTTTTGCAGATTCAACAATATGAAATGGAAACTATAAAACTGAAACTTATTTATCCGAAGTGGAACAAACTACCTGGCCAAACGACGTTTAACCTACCGCCTCATGGTCCTGTGGCTTTTGCTGCCACTTTGCCCGAATATGTCGACATTTCGTTCACCGACGAGAATGTTGAGCCTATTGATTTTGACGAGGAATGCGATCTTGTGGCCCTCTCCATGATGCTTACTACACAGGTGAAGCGCGGCTGGGCCATTGCCGATGAATACCACAAACGCGGTAAAACCGTCTTGGCAGGAGGCATCTCGACCATGCTGCATGCCGAGGAGATGGTGAATCATGTCGACAGCGTGTTTTTGGGTGAGTCGGAAGGTCGTTCGGAGCAAGTCATCCAAGACTGGAAGAATGGCTGCCTGAAGAAGATCTACAACTACATTGGCAACATGCCGGATATTGCAACAGTGGGCCCCTGCCGTCGCGACCTTTACAAGCGTGACCTATACAACCACAAGGGTGTGCAGATGGTGGATCTTTTCAATGCAAGTCGTGGCTGCCGTTTCAGCTGCTATCCTTGCGCAGTTTCCTATCTCGGTGGCCGTAAGTTCCGTCCGCGTCCTGTCGATAAGGTGGTGGAAGACATGGCAGGCATCGATAATAACCGTCTGTTCATCGTCGACAACTCATTGGCGCAGGACAAACAGTGGGAGATGGACCTTTTCCGTGCCATCGCGCCGCTGAAGAAGAAATGGATTAGTCATACTATCGAAGACGACCCCGAGGTGCTCGACCTGGCCGCCAAAGCAGGTGCTTGGTATGTGTATCAAGCTGTTTACGACACATCCGACTACATCAAAGAGCGCGTGAAGCGTTACCACGATTACGGCATCGGAGTGGAAGGCACCATCCTCTTTGGCCTCGACAACCAAACCGAAGATGACATCAAGCGCTTGATTGATTTCTTGGGTGAAATCGACCTCGACTTGGCCGAGTTCACCATTTTTGCGCCTTTCCCGCACACCAAAGGTCACGACGACCTGTTGCGTCAAGGCCGCATCTTCGACTTCGATTGGGACCACTATAACGCCGGTCAGGTGGTGTATCAGCCCAAACACATGACGCCCGAAAAGTTGCAAGACCTTTACGAGTACGCTTGGAAGAGCTTCTATGCCAGCGAGAGTCAAGAGGCGAAGATGTTCCGCTTGTTCTGCAACGTGGCCTTGCGTGAGATGGAGGACGGCACCTACCGCCAGCGCGACCGTCGTTTGATCAACAAATCGTTTGGCCGTGATGTGGACCGCAGCAAACGCAACGTCAACGTGAGAACCGAAAGTCAAAAGCTGATCGTTAGGAATGAGGAATGAGGAATGCTGAATGAGGAATGCTGAATGAGGATCTTTGAATTATCAATTTTCAATTATCAATTATCAATTCATGAAAGTATCACCAGAATATTACGACGAGATTTTTCCCTTTAAGGGCGAATGGGACATGGAATCGACCTGTGGACTGAAAATCAGGGAGGCTGAAGGCAAGACATACGTCATCGTGACCGAGTTGTATCAAGACAATCCAGGCACTTCCGTAACATACGCTGGTCGCAAACTGGCCGACCAGATTTGTGAAGCAAAGAATCTGAAGTTGGAAGACATCGTCTATTTGGAATGCACCCCCAATACCAACTCGAAGCTGTCGTTCTACGACGAGGAGTATTTCCAAGTGGATTTCTTTGCCGACATGCAACACAAATACCGCCAGCTCTCGAAGGAGGAAGTGATGAAAATCCTAGGTAGATGAAGAAATTAATACTTGTATTCAGTCTATTATTGTTAACAGGGATGGCGAAGGCACAGGTGAAGATTTGGGAAGGAATGGACATCAGCTATGGTAGACGGGTCAAATTGACGTCTTTCTTGGCCGACGATAATCCCACAGGCACCGCCGTCATCGTTTGTCCCGGAGGAAGCTATTATTGGCTTGACAAGAAAAACGAAGGCGATTCCGTTGCCATGTGGCTGCAAAGCCAAGGCATCTCCGCTTTTGTGCTCGAATACCGCGCCGCTGGTATTCCTGCGTTTGCTTACCGCCACAGAGCCATCTTCAGAGGACGACAACACCCTGATATGATCACCGATGCACAACGGGCGCTGCAATGGGTGCGTACCCATGCCGAAGAATACCATATCAACCCCGACAAAGTGGGAATGTTGGGCTTCTCGGCTGGCGGACATCTGGCGTTGTCGACGGCTTGGTTCCACAATCACGACTTCCTCAAAGACGCAGGGGTCGAAAACGAGACCAACCTTCGCCCTGCTTTTGTGGGCGCCATCTATCCTGTGGTGACCATGGTGAAGCCTTACGTCCACAAGCGTTCGCGCCGTGGACTGCTCAGCGAGAAACATCACCGCGACCCGGTGATGTGTGATTCGCTCTCACTGGAACGTCATGTCCCAGCCGACTGCCCGCCGGTTTTCCTCGCCAACTGCGTTGACGACCCTGTAGTTGACTACCGCAACTCGGTGGTCCTCGACTCGGCCTTGACCGCAGCCCATGTGGACCACCGTTACATCCAATTTCAGACAGGCGGCCATAGCTTTGGCGCCAGCGAGAAACGTGGCACCGCTGAGTGCCGCGAATGGAAGACGGAATTCCTCAAATGGCTCGCCGAAATCAAGTTTTAACCCAACTTTTTGAACGATGATCAACAACGACATAGAATACCAGTCCGTAGAACAGATTAAGGCCTATCAAGAAGGCTTGTTGCACGATGCCTTGGTCTATTTGGAGGCACATTCGCCCTACTACCAGAGGATGTTCAAGAGCTATGGCATCCAAATCGACAAGATCAAGCATATCGAGGACTTGGTGAAGATCCCTTTCACTGAAAAGAAAGACCTGCAACTCTTCAACGATGAGTTTTTGTGCTGCCCGAAAGATAAAATCATCGACTATATCACCACGTCGGGCACCTTGGGCGACCCCGTCACCTTCGGCTGCTCAGAGAAAGACTTGCAACGTTTGGCCTTCAATGAGAAGAAATCGTTTGAATGCGCTGGCGTACATGCAGGCAATGTGGTTCAGTTGATGACCACCTTGGACAAGCGTTTCATGGCGGGTCTGGCCTATTTCCTCGGTCTTCGTGAGTTGGGCGCGGGCGTCATTCGCGTGGGCAATGGCATCCCTGAGTTGCAGTGGGACACCATCCGTCGCATCAAGCCCGACACCATCATGTGCGTGCCGTCGTTTATCCTCAAACTGATACAATATGCCGAAGAACACGGCATTGACTATAAGAACAGCAGCATCCGTCGCATCATCGGCATCGGCGAGGGCTTGCGTGACCAAGACTTCAACCTCAACCTCTTGGGCAAGAAGATCAAGGAGAAATGGGATGTGCAGCTTTTTGCCACCTATTCCTCGACGGAGATGGGTGCCACCTTCTCGGAATGCGAGTATGGCCTCGGCGGCCACGTTCACCCCGAGTTGATTATCGTCGAGATCATCGGTGAAGACGGCTTGCCCGTTCCTGATGGTCAGCCGGGCGAAATCGTGGTCACCACCCTTGGCGTGGAAGCCATGCCGCTGCTGCGTTTCCGCACGGGCGACATTGCCGCCAAAATCGTCGAGCAATGCAAGTGTGGGCGTAACTCCTACCGCCTTACGCCGCTTGTGGGCCGCAAAAACAACATGATCAAGCTGAAAGGCACCACGCTCTATCCGCCTGCGATCAACGATGTGTTGGACAACACCGACTACGTAGAGAACTACGTCATCGAGGTGCGCCAAAGCGAGGCCGGCACCGATGATGTGGTGGTGAAGATAGGCTTGAAATACCAGCCTGATTTTGATGTTGTCAAGGTGTTGAAGGACAGTTTCCGCTCACGCATCCGCGTGGCCCCTGCCATTGAGATTCATCCCGTGGAAGAAATCAGACAGATCAACTATCCCGCCAAAAGTCGCAAACCCATCAAATTCATCGACTTAAGAAACAAATGACGACCAACTTCGACGATATTAGACCCTTCAACGAGGATGAGATTCCTGCCGCCACGCAACGTATGGCCGCCAGCAATGTGATTCCCGCTATCGCCCAATATCTCGGTGTCCCAGCCGAGGCCCTTCGTGACCGCATCAGAAACATCAAGACCTTACAGGAATTCCAGTTGGGCCTGCTCAAAGAGGTGATTGAAATCTTGCTGAAAAAGACCACCACGCAATTCGATTGGTCGGGGGTGGAAAACATCAATGAGAAGAAGCCTTACCTGTTCGTTTCAAACCACCGCGACATTGTGCTCGACGCGATGTTCTTACAATATATCTTGTGCGCAGCCGGACAAAACACCTGTCAAATCACCTTTGGCAGCAACCTGATGTCGCATCCTTTTGTGGTCGATTTCGGCAAAGTCAACAAGATGTTCCGCACCGAGCGTGGAGGCTCGCCCAAGGAGTTCTATAACAGCATGATGCACATGTCGGAATACATGCGTCATGTCATCACCGAGGTACACGAGTCGGTGTGGATTGCCCAACGCAACGGCCGCACCAAAAACGGTATTGATGCCACCGACCCCGCCATCATCAAGATGTTTGGCATGAGCCGCCGCGATGACAGAGTGATTTCGTTGGCTGAGCTCAATATCGTACCTGTAGCGGTGTCTTATGAATGGGAGTCGTGCGACAAATTGAAGACCTTAGAGCTGTACCTGACCAAGAAAAACGGCCATTATGAGAAGAAACCAGGCGAAGACCTCAACAGCATTCTAACGGGCATCATGCAACCCAAGGGCCATGTGCATTTCCATATCTGTCCGATTGTTACTGAAGATGATCTGAATGCCTTGAACGACTGTCCTTCGGGCGAGTTCTACAAGCGCGTGGCCGAACTCATGGACAGCCGCATCAATCCGCAATTCTATCTCCATCCAAACAACTACATTGCCCACGATCTGCGGAGCGGCAGCGAAACATACGCCGAGCATTATTCCAAGGAACAAAAAGAAATGTTCATAAAATATATGGATTGGATGAACGACTATCCCGATTTTGACCGTTCAGAATTGGAGGATATTTTCTTGGGGATTTATGCTAATCCGGTAGAACATTGTAGAGACGGTGCACGCACCGTCTCATGACGATTATTTTTATTTACAGAGACGGTGCATGCACCGTCTCTACAAATTAGCAGATTCATACAACTATGTCCGACGATAAATTTCAAGACAAATACCGAATAAATACCGCACGTGCATGGTGGCATGATTATGACGGCGGTGCCTATTTCATCACCATCTGCACAAAAGGCAGAGAACACTATTTCGGTGAAATTGAAGATGGAAAAATGGTGTTGTCTGAAATAGGCGATTATTCTCGCCAGTGTATTGAACAAATCACACAACATAACCCTTATGCAGAGATTCCTTTGTATGTCATTATGCCGAATCATCTGCATTTGATTGTTTTCATTGTAGAGACGGTGCACGCACCGTCTCCAAAAAACCATCCATTTAAGGATAATCTTGAGACGGTGCATGCACCGTCTCTACAACCCAGCCGATGGAAAAACGATAATGTTGATAAAGAAATGCAATTCATTTCCAAAAAGAAACATAGATTGGCTGTTACCATTGGCAGTTTGAAATCTGCCATCACCCATTTTGCCAACCAAAATGCCATAGATTTTGCATGGCAGCCCCGTTTCCATGATCGTATTATTCGTGACCAACCCGAAATGAACCGTATTGCCACGTATATTGAAAACAATGTTGCCAATTGGAAGGATGATGAATTTTATACGCCAAGGAAATAGGGTATTCCCATGTAGAGACGGTGCATGCACCGTCTCTACAACACAAAAACCCAAATTTTGCACGATTTTTGTAGTAAATAGTAAATGCTATTAACTATAAATTCATTGATTATGAAAAAGTTATGCTTATTGCTAATGATAATGGTTGCTAGTTTGGTAGCCATAGCACAGGAAACTGGTACCGTTGCCGAACAAGGCGAAATGGTGCGCAAAAGATCAAAATTATGTTTTCTTAACGGCACCGAAAAGGTGGTCATCCCGGAAGCCGAATTAATGCAACTTCTTGACGAAGAGACTTATGATTCGTATGGCCACGGTAGAAGGTTCTTCAAAGTTGGAACAGGACTCATCTGTGGCGGAATCGGTGTTACTGCGGCAGGAGTGGGTGTAGCTGCGCTTGGAACACATTATATGGGGACTAGCGAAGGCAATTATGACCAGAAAGTTATGGGTAGTGAGGTGCTTATGATAGGTATTGGGTTATGTGTTTATGGAAGCATGATGATGCTTCCAGCAGGATTTGCTTTTCAAGGCATAGGTAGAGGAAAAATCAGCAGAATAGCTGAGGAATACAATCAAAACAACCAAAGCGCAGCCATTTCCTATCACCTCTCGCCGTCCGTTATACCCGTGAATATTCCGCAATCACAGGGCAATATGGCGTACGGAATGACGTTTAGCGTCAATTTCTAGTCTTTGATCAGTTTCTTGTAATCAACCTTTCCGTTGCCGTTCATCGGCAAGGCATCAATCAACTCGATGGCTGCTGGAACGAGGTGAACAGGTAAGTTCGCCTCACAGTAGGCCATCAGTTCTTTTATGGTGGCTTGGGTGTCGGAATCCTTCAACACTACAAACGCCTTGGGTAAATGACTTTCCGAATGGTCGGGGTCCTGCATAGGTACCACGGCGCAGGCCGCCACAAAGGGATGCCGCATAATGCAGTCCTCAATCTCCACGGGAAACACCTTGGAGCCGTCGTGACGGACAATCATACGCTTCTTGCGGCCGATCACAAAGATGTTGCCTTCCTCGTCCACATAGCCCATGTCGCCCGTGTGGAGCCATGGGTTGCCATCTGTGTGGGTCTGGATAAGGTTTTTGGTAGCCTCCTCGTTTTTATAGTAACCGAGGAATTTCAGCTCCGATCGCACGCAAATCTCATCATCAAAGGTCTTGACCTCGTAACACGTTACTGGTTTTCCTGAGAAGCCTTGCACGTATTGTTTCTCGCTGCCTTGTGGGGTGAACGAAATCACGCCAGCGGTCTCGGTCATGCCGTAGGCTTTCGTGACGTCGTAGCGGCAGCCACCTTGATGCAAGCACTCGTTGATGCGTTTCTCGAAGGCGGTATTCAGGATGTCGCCGGCCACATTGATGGATTTCAGGTAAGAGAAGTCCTCCTTGACCTCTTTTTCCTCGTTGACGAAATCCCAATAGGCTGGTACAGAGAAAACGTGTTGGGGCCTGTATTGGGTCAGGAGTTTGAGGAATTCCTCGCGAGGCGCGATGGGGATGACGACAACGCGCATGCCTTGGAACAAGGGAAGCATCAGGGTGTTGGCTCCGAAGAAAGCAAAGATGGGTAGGATACAGAGCGCTGTGTCGTCGCTCGAAATGTTGTTGAGAACCGGCGGGTCGGGGAACACGGAGTGCATAATGTTCTCAGTGGAGAGCATCACACTTTTCACAGTACCCGTGGTGCCGCTGGTCTGGAATAGGGCAGCCATCTCGTCGGGAATCCAATGGTATGGCTCGGTCTTGTCCCAGTCTTGTGCCGTCTTGTAAAAGTCTTTCCAATGGCAGAATTTCTTGTGCTTGCGAAATACCTTTCTCCGTCCATTGAACCACTCGCCCACGCCAAACCAGAAAGAAACGCCAGGAATGGAATCAGCGCCCGAGCACACCACGACTTTCTCCACATGGAGCTGGGCATCGGCAGTGGCCAGATTGGCCGCGTAAAGTCCCATGACGAACAGCATCTTGGAATGTGTCCTATCAACGATTTTGCAAAACTCTTCAGGCGTGTATCTGACATCGATCATGCAAGGAATAGCGCCGATTTTGTTCAGTGCCAGGAAACACATCAGCGACTCGGGCATGGAAGGCAAAGCCAGACAGATGATGTCACCACGTTTCACTCCATGTTTTCGGAAAGCCAAGGCCGTGATGTCAACGCGTTCCAGTAACTGCTTGAACGTCGTCTCCATTTTGAAATAACACAAGGCAATTTTATCGGAAAACTTTTCAACAGCCTCCTTAAATGTTTCATACAAACCTAGGGTTTCTTTCGTACTGGCGGTCATGATTGCTGTTCCTATCAAAATTGGTTGGCAAAGATACAAAAACTTCTTAATAGTTTAGAAAAGGCAGGGTTTCGTTGGAAAAAAGCAGCAAATGAATTAATAAAAAGAAAAAGTCGTATTTTTGCGCCAAATTATCATAAATCGTCAAAAATCATGGCCATAGAAAATTATCCTAATCAGCGTAAGAAGCACTGCGAGACAGGTACGCTTCTGAATATGCTGAAATACTATGGCTACGAAGGAATGAGCGAAACCATGGCCTTCGGCATAGGTTCGGGATTCAATTTTGTTTACTCACCTTTCTTGAGGATGCGTGGCGTGAAGTTGCCGATGTTTCGCATTCGCCCCGGACTGATTGCAAAGAACTATTGCGAAAGAATGGGCATCGGTTTCCATTATGAGGAATTTGGTAATCGTGTCAACAAGTCAATGAAGGCCCTCGACGAATTGGTTGATAAGCAGATACCGGTTGGCCTTGTGGTCAATGTGGCCCGTCTGCACTATTTTTCGCCTGTGGTCAACGAGTCAAACTTCAACGGACATGTGCTCACGGTCATCGGCAAAGAAGGGTCGAATTACACCATCGCCGACTCCGACACGCGCTTGACCACCGACGACTATGTGTTTTTGACAGAAGATGTCATGCGCAAGAGCCGTTTTGTATCTGGTTTGGCTGCCCCTCATGGCAAAATGTTCTATATCGATCCGCTTCCTAAAGGCTTTGGTGAGAACATGGACCTCAAGCCTGCCATAATACAAGGTCTTGAAGAGTCATGCCGACGGATGCTTCGGGTACCTGTGCCGTTCTATGGCTGGACAGGTTTGAATTGTTTCGCCAGAAGCCTTAAGATGTGGAAGGTGTGGTTTTCCGAAAATCTGATAGGTTTCATTTTGCTTTGGATTTATCGGTTGATTGAAACGACGGGCACTGGTGGTGCCGGCCATCGCTATATGTACGCTGACTTTCTCAACGAAGCTGCCGAGTTGTTTGGCAGTGAAGTGTTGGCCGACTGCGCCAATCTGATGAATGCCGATGCCGACTCTTGGCGCCAGTTCTCGCTCGACAGCCGTCGTTACATGAAGAGTGACAACATCACCTTGAGGGAGATGTCAGAATTGCTGGAGACGATCGGTCAGCAGGAAAAACGGATTTTCGAAAAGATCGACACAGAATTCTTGCACTCCGACTTGGTGCGTAAATATGCATAAATCAAACAGAGAATAACATCATGGGTCCGCTCATCCAAAAGACATCGCGTTGCGCCGTCATCGGACACGGCAGTTGGGCTACGGCCATCACTAAGGTGTTGATCATGAACGAGTCGTCGGTCTGTTGGTATGTCCGCAACCAGGAAGTGCTTGAGTCGCTGCGCACCGAAGGTCGCAACTGTCGCTACCTTTCTGATGTCGAGTTCGACATGAGCCGCATCCATCTCACTGATGATGTGAACGAGACCGTGGGATGGGCCGACATCATCTTTTTGGTGACCCCCGCACCTTACTTGAAGTGCTATCTCTCCGACTTGAAGACCCCTTTGAAAGACAAGATGGTGGTTTCGGCCATCAAGGGCATCATACCCAAGGACAATCTGTTTGTCACGGACTATCTGAAGCAAAACTATGGCTTGACGGATGCGCAGTTGTGCTGCATCAGCGGTCCGACGCATGCCGAGGAGGTGAGTCACGGAAGACTGACCTACATGACTTTTGCTTGTTCCAACATAGGCAATGCTCGCGTCATAGGTGAGAAGCTGAAGGCGCCCTTCGTCAAGGTGAATTGCTTGAGGAACATGAGTTATTTGGAGCATTCATCGGTGCTGAAAAACATCTATTCCGTGATGGTAGGCATGGCGATGGGCTTGGGTTATGGCGACAACTTCATCGCCGTGTTGGTCTCCAACTGCATCAAGGAGATGTATTTCCTGTTGTCTCCACAAAGTGTCAACGACCTTACCAAATTCAACCCATCCAATTTCTTTGGCGACTTGCTGGTGTCGTGCTATTCGAGTCACAGCCGCAACCGTCAGTTGGGCGTGTTGATTGGTCGTGGCAACACAGTGAAGACCGCCCTCAACGAGATGACCATGGTGGCTGAGGGGTATTATTCCTCTGCTATGTTGCCATCCTTGCCCGAGGAGCAGCGCAGGCAGCTTCCCATTGCTGAAAAAGCTTACCAGGTGATGCATCAGGGCATGTCGGCTCGCAAGGCCATGAAAGACCTTGAGAACCTGTTGGAATGATTTTTCAGACTAATTTAGACGTAGGACTGAAGACGTAGGACGCGGGACTACAAGACACGGGCCCTTCGACCTTTCGACGAGCTCAAGGCTCAGGGACCCTATCTCGCGTCAATTATGTAAACTAATTTTGCTCTTCTACTTACTTATCAAATCAAGTAGGCCAAGAGAGCGATAATGGCAATGATGATGGCGATGAAGATGATCACTCTCCATGCTGAGACAGGTGCCTTGCCGCCTACCTTGCCCGTTTGGCCGTTCACCGCAAACTGATACACTTTGTCCTTGTACTTGAATGAAGAGATCCAAGTCGGAACGAGGAGATATTTGTAGGTAATGTTGCTGTAGAGCGTCGAGAAACGAACGGAATCGGAACGGTCGGCATTCCAATGTCTGCGTACATAGGAAGAAATACTAGACGAAAGTCTTGACTGAATGGTCTTCTGAGCAGAATCCCAACCTTCTTTCAATCCGATGGAATAACGTTCGGCGACAAAACCTGCCACCACTTGCGGGGAATAGGGCACCAGTTTCGAGAAATCGAAAGGCTCGCAAGCTCTCACGCCTGAGTCGGCTTGCCGTTTCGAGGCCATGACGGTCACGTCGTCGAAAAACTCCTGATAGATGCCGCTGACATGCCGCCAGTCGGTAACCGTTTTTCTGTTGCCGTCTCTGTCTTTTACGGTGCGGTCGTAACCAGCACGTGCCGTGAAGTTAGACGTGGTCTGTGCATCGTAGGTCCAATAGGGGAGATACACGCCTTGGAACGACTCTGGACGGGCGTTCTGCTTGGCTTTTCTGGGGGCAAACAGCTTGCCTTTGAGCCATTTGGTGAAGCGTTCTCCCGCTTGATCCTTGGTGATGGCAAAGGGACATACCGCGCCAGGAGCGATGGTGTTTTCGGTGGCAGCTGGCATTACGCTGGTGGATCCGCAGAAGGGACACACGGCAGCGGTTTCGAGGGCGTCGTAGACCGTCACCGCACCGCATTGCTTACATTGCACCTCTTTCTTCTTCTCACCCCAGTCGAAGCTTTCGGTGTGAAGCGCCGATTCAAAGTCCATCTCACAGATTTCGTTGCCTTCTTCTGGTTTTGGTAGCTCACAGGAGTAGCCGCAATAGTCGCAATGCATCTTCCCCAAGGCGGGGTCGAAAAAGACCGTAGCGCCGCAGTTGGGACATTTCTTATCGGTTTCTTTTTCAGTTTTTTCCGAATAATATTGTTCTTCAGGGTTATCGTGATATTCTGACATAAGCGTTTTTTTTGACATTAATTTGGCGCAAAGATAGGAGTTATGGAATTAATGGTCAAGAAAAACAGAAAAAAGGTGATTGACAAATGGGAATAATTCCTATTTTTGTCCCCAAAGTAACAAACAATTAGTGTATGAACAGGAAAACTTTACTTTTTCTTTTTCTCGCTCTGATGATTTCACCTCTTGCCGTGCTTGCGCAAAACCTGACGGTGACAGGTAAAGTCGTCTCAAGCGATGACGGTTATGGCCTTCCTGGTGTCACCATCCAGTTGAAAGGTACCTCTGCTGGAACAGTGACCGACATGGACGGCAACTACAGCCTGAGCGCCGACAGCAAAGGCGTTTTGGTGTTCAGCTTTGTGGGCTACAAGACCAAAGAGGTGGCCATCAAAGGCAAGAACATAATCAACGTCACCCTCGATTTGGATTCGCAGACGCTTGACGATGTGGTGGTCACCGCCCTCGGTATCAAACGTCAGAAACGCGAATTAGGGTATGCCACTGAGGAAATCGGTGGTGACCTGATTGCCAAGTCGGCTACGGGCAACGTCATCAGCGCCTTGAGCGGTCGCTCGGCAGGTGTCCAAATCATCAACCCAAATGGTGTCGATGGCGGTTCTTCGCGTATCACCATTCGTGGTAACAACAGCATTTTAGGCGACAACCAACCCCTCATCGTGGTCGACGGCGTGCCGATGTCGAACGAAGGCGGTGTTACCGACTGGAGCGGCGGTCGCGACTGGGGTACGGCCTTGAACAACATCAACCAGGAGGACATCGAGAGCCTCGACATCCTGAAAGGCCCCACAGCGGCAGCCCTTTATGGCTCGCGTGGCGGCAACGGCGTGGTGCTCATCACCACCAAGAAAGGTTCGAAACAACGCGGTCTTGGCATCAGCTACTCGGCCGGTTTCAAGATCACTACGCCTTATCTCTACCGTTCGGTGCAAAACAAATACGGCGCAGGTGGCCCCATCACCTTCCATACGCCGACTTTGACGCCCATCGAAGGCATGACCGATGAGAATGGAAACCAAGTGTATGAATATCCAGGCATCTATAGCGTCGACAACGGTCCTGCGGGTGAGCCCACCAACACCACCTTCGGCTACTATGGCGGTGCCCAAAGCTGGGGTCCCGCGATGAACGGCGAGAGCGTACTCTGGTGGGACGGCGTGGTGAGGAAATACGACCCACAGCCCGACAACCTGAAGATGCTCTTCAAGAACGGCCATACGATGAACCACAATGTGGCTTTCCAAAATGCCGGCGACTTCGGTAGCGTCCGTGTTTCATTCACTGATTCGCGTACCGACGCCATCATCGACAATTGTAACTTGAGACAAACCACCGTCAATGTGGGTACCATGATCAATGTGTCGGAGAAAATCAAAGTCGATGTGTCGTTCAACTATTTGGATTACTACCGCCTCAACTCGCCTGAAATCGGTGAGTCGAATAGCAACTTCAACAAAGGTTTGCTCTACAGCTGGCCCCGTAGTTGGAAAGGCCTTGAAGTCACATCATACGAGAACCCCGATGGCACGATGAACCAATTTGATGGCTATCCTTATCAATACATCTACAACAGCACCTTCTGGACGTTCTACAACAACAATACCACCCTTGACCGTGACAAGATGTATGGCTCTGTCCGCTTGATGTACGACATCACGCCTTGGCTGAGTGCCTCAGCAAAGGTGGCTTTGGACTGGACTGCCGACAACTATACCACCAAGCATAAGCCCACCACCATCGATGGTATGGCGGGCGGCTACTACTCGAAGAGTAAGTCGAATGCGGTGACCCGTGACATGGACTTCCTCATCACGGCCTATAAGGACAAAATCTTCGGATCGAAATTCAACGTGCGCCTTTCGGCTGGTGGTGAACAGTATTACGGCTACCGTGATGGAATCGATGGCACATCGGGCAAATGGGCTTACGCCAATCTCTATGCCATCAACAACTACTCCAATGCCACGGAACGCACCTTCGGTGAATCGCGCTGGGAGAAGCAAGTCAACTCAATTTATGCTTTCTTCAACATGAGCTACAGCGATTGGCTGTTCTTGGATGTGACAGGTCGTAACGACTGGTCGTCGACGCTACCTATTACCAACAACAATTATTTCTATCCTTCGGCCACTTTGAGCTTTATCCCGACCTCGGCCTTCAAGAATTGGAACTGGGGTCCGGTGAACTACTTGAAACTACGTGGTTCGTGGGCACAAACCGCAAGTGACACTGAGCCCTACCAGCTGACTTATACTTACAACACGGGCTCCTTCGGTCACCAGCTTTCGGCCACCTTGCCTACCACAGTTCCGCCTTTGGAGTTGAAACCACAAAGACAACGCTCCTACGAATTGGGTTTTGACCTGGGACTGGGCGCCAGATTCAACATGGATTTCACCTACTACAACATCTATTCCTGGGACCAAATTCTTCACTCACCGTTAGCTCCCTCTTCGGGTGCCGATCAAGTGACCATCAACACAGGCGTGGTGACCAACAAGGGTATTGAGGCCATCTTGACTTACGACATTGCCCAAGGAAAAAATTACGGTGTTCAAGTGGGCTTGAACTTGGCCCGCAACAAGAACAAGATTGTTGACTTATCAGGTGCCAATATGTATCTGCTTTCTGAGATTTGGGGCTCCAATGGTCCGGCTATCGCCGTGGAAGAAGGAGAAGAATATGGTACCATCTATGGATGGGATTATGTTTATGAGTATACCATGCCCGATGGCTCTGTCGTCGGCCCGTTCTATGATGAAAACGGCAAACCTTTGCCACTTCTAAACGAAACGGGTACCACTTATTTGAAGACCGACAACCGTGTACCGATTGGCAATTGTGCTCCATTGGTAACGGGAGGTATTAACTTGAGAGCTTCTTATAAAAACTGGTCGCTCTATGCTTTGGTCGACGCAAAATTGGGCGGTCAGATCTATTGTGCTTCCTACGTGGTGGCCATGCAGACGGGACAAAGCCTCGAGACGCTCTATGAACGCGACGGCAACGGTCTGCCTTATTACGAAAACGACGAGTTGCTTGGCAACTACGGTATCATCCTGCCGGGTTATTGCATCAACACCGAGACGGGTGAGGCCGTCGAAAACGAACACGTGGTGCATTACCTCTATAAGTACATGCCTAACTTCGGTGGTTGGGGAAACATCCTCAGCACACCGGGCATTGTCAACAACACTTGGATCAAGATGCGTGAACTCTCGTTGACTTACGATTTCCCGCGCAAGTGGCTCGACAAGCAGAACCTCTTCAAACAGGCCTCTATCTCCCTCGTGGGTCGCGACTTGTTCTATTTCTACAAGACCCTGCCCGACAACATCAATCCTGAAGGCACCCAAGGCTCGGGCAATGCCCAAGGCCTCGAATATGCCTCCTATCCCGGCTCACGATCGTTTATGGTTACCTTAAAAGTCAATCTCTAAAATTATGTATAACAATATGACACGAGACTGCGAGACTACGAGACTGCGAGACGGACAACGTCCCGAAGTCCCGCGTCCCGAAGTCCCGCGTCAAAAAGAATAGAATCATTATGAATAGAAGCTTATTTATAATATGTGCAGTATTTGCTTTGGCTTCATGTACAAAGAACTTCGAAGAAATGAACAAAGACCCGTTCTCGCCGCCGGAGACAACCATCGAAGCGTTGTTTAACGGTGTGGTGGGTTCGTTGCAACAAAGCATGAACGAGCAGTTCTACCTGCAAAACGAGATTTGGTATCCTGAGACGGAACTCGGCGCTTTGACGTCAGAGTCTTGGGGTAACTCGCAGATAGGAACTACAGAACTTTGGTCGAGCTATTACCTCATGTTGTCCAACATACGTGAGCTGGAAAGACGTTTCGATGCTTACTGCGAGGAGCAGGCCGACGATGCCGTATGCGACAAAGCCCGCGCCCAACTTAACATTATGAAGGCTTACCAGACTTTCAAGGTTTCCGATGTTTTTGGCGACATGCCTTACACGCAAGCTGGCCGTATCTGGGAAAACGCTTCTTCGCAGGCTACGATGAAACCTGAATGGGACACCCAGGAGAGCATTTACAAATCGCTTTTGGAAGAGCTGGTTTGGTCGCGCGACCTCTTGCATGCCGACTCTGCCACCACCGCCTATGGCAACGAATATTACAAGTTGCCTTACGATGTGCTGCTCAACAACGACTACACGCTTTGGGCCGAGTTTGCCAACTCCCTCATCCTGCGCCACGGCCTGCGCATGTACGAAAAGGATCCCGACTATGCCACGCCTTTGTTGGTAGAAGCCTACAACTATATGTACTCCAAAATGAGTACATCGGGCGGTGGAGTCACTGGAGGAGGCATTTGCTTGTGGCCCAGTGTGTTGGGTACCAGCTGGGACATCAATTGGTCGTTCCGCGAGCACAAGCACCTGCGCATGGGCGAGACCGTATGGAGCTGCCTTTCTTCGACCAACGACTTGGATGGTAGCGGCATCTATGATTATCGCGCCTACCTCTTCTTCGACACCAGCCACAAGAACGACAGCTGTCCTGATGGTGCTTGGCGACCTTACCCGCAAATACGCACTCTCGAGACGCCCACCGAAGGCGGTTCTCCCTACGCCCAGAGCCGCGACGGCAACTATACCTTCAAAGGCCCCTCGTGCCTCTTTTCGCCCTTCAACTACTATCTCACCCGCGACGAGAAATATGTACCGCAGATTTTAGTCACCTATGCTGATGTGCTCTTCATGAAGGCTGAAATTGGTGCTCGTGGCATCGGCGGCATCACCCTCTCGGAAATGGAACTTGACCAGATGATTTTCCAAGGCATCTACCAGTCGTGCATCTTTTGGGCACACATTCCGCAAAACACGAGTCGGTGGACGTACTTCTATCCGCAGTACACCAGCTTTGTCGGTACTGGCGATATTTGGTCTTTGGGCCAGAGGATGGCTTCCAACGTGATGAACTATGCCGTGTACATGAACCCTGAATTCGACTATACGAACGAGGCCTATTTGACATTCATTTACCAGCAACGTTGGCTTAACCTCTTCCGTCAGCCGTGGGAGGCCTGGGCTTTGGCTCGTCGCACCAAGGCGACACCCACCACTACCAACCATGCCAAGTTGACTTCTTTCCGCATGGAATATCCTCAGAAGGAAATCGAGTACAATTACGAGAACTACACCAAAGAATTGGCAAGAATGTCGCATGGCGACACGAGGCAGACCAAAGTTTGGTGGAACGAATAAAGAGATTCTCTTCCGGGAATGGAATCGCCCTCCTTTGAGTAAGAAGACAGAGCTTTCCATTCCCAGAAAAGAAAACTCAAATCTTTGAATTTTGAATCTTTGAATCTTTAAATCTAATATTATGAAAAAACTATCACTTATCCTTATGCTTTTGGCTTTCTCCTTCGGGATGAACGCCCAAGTCGAAAAGACCTTCGACTTCAACGATTATGAGTATGGAGATAACCCCAACCATCTCCTCAATGGCCAAGACGGCTGGTATGTTCGCGTGCACCACGCAGGCAACGGAGCTTTCACCCCGTTGTATACCGACTACATGGGCCACTTCTGGGGCACCACACCGCCTATCCCGACAGCCGATGAGACTATCGGTGTGTTCTCTGATGCTTCCGGTACCGCCTTTGGCGACATCGCCACCCACGACATCACCCAGTATGGTTTCGACTTCTCAAATGGCGGTATCATCGAGTTTGAGTGCGATATTCTTCGCCAATGGTGGGGCGATTTCTTCGGCATCGGCTATGACGGCGATGGCGATGGCTCGGTCCTCCCTCCTTTGCGTAAGGCCTCTTCTTCCAACGCTATCTGCGAACCTGTCTATCCCGACGAGAACAGCACGATTCCCGATGGCGGCATCTATCTGATGATGACGGGCGTCAACCCGAGCAACCCGCTCTTCATGAACGGCGTGGTGCTGCCCAACAACACCATCACCAGCAATATCCAGCCTATAGGATCGGAAAGCCATTGGTACCGTTGGAAGGTCTCCATCGACCTCGATGCCAACAATGGTCAAGGTGCCGTCACACTGTTTATGAAGTATGACGACCTTGATGCTGAATGGGAAGCCGTGCCGGAATGCCAAGGTGTCAATGCTGGTCTCACTCCTGGCAGCGGCGACAAGTATGACCCTGCCATGTGGCACTACATCTATATGCTCAACAGCGGTTGGGGCGGCTTCGATAACTTCACCGTGCGTCATATCCCTGGCGGATTGGCAGCCCAGTTCATCGATTTCGCCGAGATTCCCGACCAGTTGGTGTATAATGCGCCCATTACGCTTGAAGCCACTTCAACTTCAGGTCTCCCTGTGACCTTTGAGGTTGCACAAGGTCCTGCTACCGTCGAAGGCAACATTCTGACCCTTACGGGTGAGGAAGGCACTGTGAAGGTGAAAGCCATCCAAGCTGGTGACGGCACACAATGGCAACCCGCTCCCACCGTGACACGTACTTTCTATGTGGTGGATCCAGAAAACTATGAACCCGAAATCACCATCCGCCGTCCATACGAAGGCACAAAGGTTTTTATGCCCGATTTTGAGAATCCTGTGATGATTGTGTTGAGTGCCTATATCGAACATGCCAATGCCATCAAATTTGAGCAAGTGAAATGTGAGGTTGACGGACAAGAGTTGTATTTGAAGACCGATTATCCCAACAAACCAGAGAACGGTTATTGGTACACCACTTGGACTCCCTCGGGCGTAGGCACCTATAACATGACGGTAAGCATTACCCAGACGGGTGGCAAAGTCACCACGGCCTCCAATACCTTTGAAGTGACTACCAACTACGATGACATGGTGGTTTCCGCAATGAATGGCGAGATGGTGGTCACTACCTCACAGTTTACCGACCATGGCGAATACGTCTTCCCGACCCATGTCAATGCCTACAACGCCATCAACCTGCATTATCTGCACAACTGCGTGAACGGCGACTGCAACGATTATGACCACATCAGCTATGTCCGTGTGAAGAACTATCGCGGCGAATGGGTGGAACTTTGTCGTTACATTACCCCCTTTGGTGTGGAATGCGTTGACGACCTGGATGTGACCGACTATACCTCCGTGCTGCAGGGTCTCGTCGAATTTGAATTCTATAGCGAACAATATGGTGCTGTTGGCTCGGGCTACAACCCCACCGCAATCTTTGAGTACACCAAAGGCACTCCGGAGTATCCTTATGTAGATATGCAGGAGATTTGGTATGGCAACTATGCCTTCGGAGATTATTCAGACCCATGTCCCATCCCGACTCGCAATGTCGTGTTTGACCCATGTGTTGAGAAGGCAAAACTGCAAATCACGACCTCTGGCCACAACTGGAGCGATACGCAGAACGGCGCCTACAATACAGGCAATGCCGCTGAGTTCTATCATGCCACACACAATATCAACATTAATGGTGCTACAAGCTACACACAGGATCTGTGGCAGACCTGCGACCCCAATCCCGCTGGCTGCAGGCCCCAATATGGCACATGGCGTTATAGTCGCGCCGGGTGGTGCCCAGGTAGCATGAGCATGGTGTGGGACTACAGCCTCGATGATTATCTCGCTAATGGAAGTGCCGATGTACTCTATGAGTTCGACCCGACCTACATCGACCAATGCCACCCCAACTACCCCGACTGCGTGAGCGGCCAGAACAGCTGCCCGGATTGCGACAACTCCAGCAACCCGATTTTGAGAGTCTCTGGTAAGGTGGTGACTTATAGTCACAACACCGACATTCTGACGGAAGTTCCTGAACTTCCCGATGTCGATGCAGAGCCCTTCCAAGTAACCATCACTCCTAATCCAGCTAGAGGCCAAATGACCATCACCACGGACTACGAAAAGGGTAGAGCCAGTGTCGTCATCATCAACCCGCAAGGTGTCAAAGTGCGTGGTTTCAGTGTTGATGGCCAACGCACCATCGACGTGAGCGACCTGCCCTCCGGCATGTACTTTGTCCATGTCATTGGTGGCAAGGTGGTGACGAGAAAGGTGATGATTCAGAATTAAAAAATTCCGTACCTTTGCAGCCGATTTGAAGGACTGGAGACTTCGAGACGCGAGACACGAGACGATAGAAAGTCCCGTAGTCTCGCGTCCCGTAGTCCCGTGTCAAATAATCGGTTAAACATTTTAATTACGTAATACTGAAATGAAAGTTGCAACATTATTAGGCGAACGTTTCAAGAAGGCACCGGCCGACTGCGTATTCGATAGTCAGGCGCTGATGGTGCGTGGTGGATATATCAAGTCGGTGGGTACCGGCCTGTTTTCCTTCTTCATGCCTGCCAAGCGCATCGCGAAGAAGATCGAGAATATCATCCGTGAGGAGATGGACCGCATCGACGGACAGGAAGTCATGTTCCCCGTCGTGATGCCGGGTACGCTGTGGCAAGAGTCAGGGCGTTACAACAGCATCGGCTCGGAGCTGCTTCGCTTCAAGGATCGTAACGGCATCGACATGGTGCTGGGCATGACCCACGAAGAAGCCGCCGTGCAGCTGGCCCGCGACGCCGCAAAGAGTTACACGCAGTACCCCTTCATGATCTACCAGATCCAGACCAAGTTCCGCGATGAACCTCGTTCACGCGGTGGCTTGATCCGTACCCGTGAGTTCACGATGAAGGACGCCTACAGCTTCCACACCTCGCAAGAGGACTTGGAGCAATACTATGCTAAGGCTTACCATGCCTACGACCGCATCTTCGCTCGTGCTGGCGTGCCGCAGGTCGTGGCCGTCAAGTCCGACTCGGGCATGATGGGTGGCCGCGTGTCGCACGAGTTCATGTTACTCACCGACATTGGTGAGGACACCATCGTCATCTGCCCCGAATGCGGCTACCGCTCCAACAGCGAGGCCGCCGACTGCATCGTCCACAACGAGGAGTATCCCATCGAGCCTTTGGAAGAGGTCTACACCCCCGAACAGAAGACCATCGAGGATGTGTGTAACTACCTGCACAAGTCGCCTCTGCAGTCGTGCAAGGCCGTGCTGTATCAGCGTAACATGGATGACTCTTTGGTCATCGTCTTTTTGCGTGGCGACCTTGAGGTGAACGAAACCAAGCTCCGCAACCTGATTTGTGCCGAGGTGCATGCCGCCACTGTCACCCCTGAGATGGGTATCTGCCCTGGCTTCATCGGTCCCAAGGGATTGCCCGAGGGCATCACCGTGGTTTACGACGAGTCGCTGAAGACCCTGAACAGTTTCGTGGCGGGTGCCAACAAGGTGAATTACCACTACAAGGGCATGAACATGGCCCGCGACCTCGGCGAGGTGAAGTACGACAGCGTGGCCAAGGCTACCGCCGGAGGCATCTGCCCCGTGTGCGGCAAGCACAGCATCACCATCAGCCGTGGTATTGAGGTGGGCAACATCTTCCAGCTCGGCACGAAATACACCGAGTCAATGAACATGCAGTACCTCGACAGCGACAACACGCTGAAATACCCCATCATGGGCTGCTACGGCATCGGCGTGGGTCGTTTGATGGCTTCGGTCTGCGAGGTGAGTCACGACGACTACGGCCCCATTTGGCCCATCACCATCGCCCCGTGGCAGGTGCAGGTGTGCGCCCTGCGCGTGGCCGACGAGAACGTGCGTCGCGTGGCCGACAAGGTCTACGAAGACCTGAAGAAGGCGGGCGTGGAGGTCATTTACGACGACCGCAACATCAGCGCGGGCGTGATGTTCTCCGATGCTGACCTGCTTGGCGTGCCGCTGCGCATTGTCATCAGCCCGAAGACCTTGGAGCGCAATGTGCTTGAGTTTGCCGCCCGCGACAAGAGCTTCAAGGAAGACCTCAGCCCCGACAACTTCGTCGACGAGGTGAAGGCCAAGATCAATGCGATGATTGCGGCTTTGACGCCTGAGGATTGATCAATACGATAGTAGAGACGTAGCGCGCTACGTCTCTACAAAGGCAAAAAAATCCAGCAGCCTCAAACTGCTGGATTTTTTTCTGTCTCCACGGTTTCGACGTGTTTGTTTCGTCGGAACCATTCGGTGATGTCTTTCACGCGGCCGTCGGCCAGGCGTTTCATCATGTGTTGGTTGGTGGTTGCGCTGTCCAAAGGACCAAGCTCGGCGATGTAACGCCCCAACTTGATGTAGTCGAAATGGTCGGTCGAGACGTTTTGCGGCAGGTCGTTCTTGCCCGAATACCAGGCCACCTTGACCCCAAAGTCCTTTTTCACTTGGTTGGCCAATCGCGCTACCGACTCAGGTTCGTTGTCGCCGCCCATGAAGCACACGCAGGTGATGCCCGACTTGTATTGCTCCACAAGACGGTTCAATTCATTGTTGTCCAAAGGCTTACCTTCGTCTTTCCACAAATATTTGCTGTGGCAACCTGGGCATTGGTTGGGACAGTTGGAAATATTGATGGCGAGCGTCACCTCGTCAGGGACTTCCTGAAAGACGACATCAAAATTGGCGTATTTTAGCATCTGTCCATCTCCATTTTTCCATAGTAACGGCGGCCGGCTTCCTCTTGGCGCGGCTCGCTGAAATTGCTGACGCGCTTCAGGTAACCGATGATGCGGGTCAGGTAGTCGATGTTGTGGCTGTGGCACTCAGGGCATTCCTTCAGGTAACGCTTGTCAATGTGGCCGCAGTCGTTGCAAATCGTGTTCGGGATGTTGAAGGTGAAGTAGTTGCAACCTTCGCGGGCAGCTACGCGCAGCAGCTGGCGGTACTGTTCCTTGGTGAGGTGTTCCTCCAGGTTGCAGTGCAAGGCCGAGCCACCAGTGAGGTGCTTGATGTACTTCTCGCCGTGGAGACGGAACTTATCCAACACGTTGGTGTTGGGGTCTTCCACAATGTAGAAATAGCTATTGTAGCAGTCGCGGTGCACCTCATAGCCATCCTCCTTGTCCCACTTGGCGTGCTTCACACCCACATTCTCGGCAGGGATCATCTCGCAGTTGAACATCAGGCCGTCCTGCTTCGAGTAGTACTTCTTGTTGTAACGCTCGATGAGGCCTAACACATCCTGCACGAACTTTTCGTAGTCCGGGTTGTCGGAGATCTTGATCTTCAGGAATTCGGCGGCTTCCACGAGGCCGTTCACGCCGATGGTAAGGTATTGGCGACCCAAGTTGATGTATCCGGCATCGAACAACGGCAACATACCTTTGCTTTGCAGGTCCTTCAGGTTCTCGTTGTAGCAAATCTGCACCTTGTGGCAGAGGTCGACAATCTCCTCAAGGAAAGTCAGGTAGTGCATGTTGTTGCGTGCGGCATACTGGATGCAGCGGTTGAGGTTGATGGTCAGTACGCTCTTGGAGCCTGTGCTGACGCCACCGGCGCCGAGGGTGTAGCTGAAGCCATTGTCTTGGATCTCGTTGCGCAGGCGGCAGCACGACGACAGCGAGTCGGCGTTGTCGCTGAGGTAGGTGAAGAAGGAGTGTCCTTCGGCGTACATCTCGGCGGTGAAGTCACCCCATTCCTGGTCGATGACGTCGCCATCTTTCGAGAGCAACGCCATCGTCTCTACCGGGAAGGTAAGCACGCTTCTCAGACGCTCGGCGTTAAACCACTTCATGAAGCGTTTCTGGAGCCAGCTCAACGACTCCCAGTCGGGCTGTGAGCCGTCGGGGAAGTAGAAGTTGCCGAACAACGACTCGAAGTAATACTTGTCGTAATAGGCGATGTTCCAGAACACCGACTGGTAATTCCTTGCCCCCGCAGGTTGATTCAAGGAATACACGATTTGCTGGAAGCAGTCGGTGATGACCTTGTCGATGGTACGCGGTTTCAGCGAGTGGTCGACGATTTCGTCGGCGCGCTTGTAGTAATCTTTGCCGTAGTCGAGGCCGATAAAGTAGTTCATGTACATCAGAAACTCTGGCGTGGCGCAAGCGCCCGACAATTGCGAGGAGACCATGAACACCATATTAATAAAGCCACCGCAGAACGAGCGCAGCTTGGTGGGGGCTGTGCTGTTGCCGCCGATCGAAGCTGTTCCTTCGTTGAGCCAGGGATACATGGTGATGGAGGCGCAATAGTTGGCCAAACTGGTCTCGTCGTTTTTGTAGATGAAATGGTTGTTGAGCAAGTAGAGGTAACGGTCAGCAAGTTCCTTGCCGTATACCGACTTGATGCGGTCCGTCAGCAGGCGGCGGTTGATGCGGATGAAGCTCGACTTGGGCAGTTCACCAATCAATGTGGCGATGTTCTTCTTCTCCACATTGGCGTTGGCGTCGTACTTCGAGCCAGTGGCGGCGTTCGAGGCATTGACGTAGTTGCTTAAGAAATCAATCTTCTCGCGGATCTCGCGGTCCTCGGTGTGCTTCTGGCGGTACAGGATGTAGTTTTTAGCCACAGTGTAGTACTGCTCCGCCATCAAAGCAGTCTCCACCTGGTTTTGGATTTCCTCCACGGTGATGCCGTTGGTCACGCGGACACGGCTCAGGATGCCGTTGAGGTCCTCGTCGGTGGCATAGAAGCCGGATGCAAGAAAGGCTTTGCTGATGGCTACTTTGATCTTATCGAGGGAGAAGGCTTCCTGCTTGCCGTCCCTTTTGGTAATGTACAATCCTCCGTTGCTCATATAATGTGCTCGTTTTCAGTTTGTTGCGTTAAATAAACGCAGAATATGACTTGTTTTCGTATTGTCTGCACACTTCCCTTACTTCCCGAGGGCCATAGTGCTCATCGTTCACAAGGCAGGTCTTCTGACTCGCTCCCGCTCAAACTGCCTTCCCGTCGAGGTCATCCCACGACAGTGGCGGGGGTTGTTCGGCGTTATCTGAAGCTCACAGCTACGGGCATAGTCCCTGATTTTCACGGGGTTCCCTATTATTCTCCTCCGAAGAACCTTGTTTTGCAAAGGTATATCATTTTGGTTTTTCCGACCAAATTAATTCTCATTTTTTTTGTCAACAAAATTATCAACAGGGTTAATCGTATGATTTCATTATCTTTGCAGCTGAAATTTAGAATAGAAATCCAAATTATTATGGCAAAAAAGAAAAAAATCGAAAATAAATTGAGCACTTTCACGAGTGTGATTCTGGGCATTTTCGCCGACCAGCCTTTCCGCCCCAAGAACTATAAGCAAGTCTGCAAGATCATGGGTATCAAGGACCAAGCAGGTAAGGATGTGGTCTATAATTTGCTTATTGATTTAAAAGACAAAGGCTTGCTGCAAGAGGTGCGTCCCTATAGTTATGTGATGGGTCCCGAGGGCATGGCGCAGTTCGGACCTAAGACGAAATATGTGGAGGGTACGGTCGAGATGAAGTCGACGGGCAAGGCATACGTGGTGCGCGACGACGGTGAGGGCGAAGACATCTTCATCGCGGCGCAAGACACCTACAAGGCACTGCATGGCGACCGTGTGCGCGTGGCCATGTTCCCCAAACGCAACAACAGCAAGCCAGAAGGCAAAATCGTGGAGATTTTGGAACGCAAGCATACCGAGTTTGTGGGCGTGCTCACCATATCGCACGGCTATGTCTTCGTCCGTCCCGACGTGGACTGGATGCCTGTGGATATCTTCATCCCGCGTGGCGACCTCAACGGCGCCAAGGACGGCATGAAGGTCATCGTCCATCTCACCGACTGGCCCGACGGCTCAGGCAACCCCTTCGGCGAAATCGTCCGCGTCTTAGGCAAGCCTGGTGAGAATGACGTGGAGATGGAAAGCATCCTCGCCGCACATGACTATCCCATTGAGTTTCCAGAGGAAGTGGAGCGTGAAGCGGAAAACATCCCTGTCAAGATTAATAAGGATGAGATTAATAAACGCCGTGACTTCCGCAAGACCTTCACCATCACCATCGACCCAGCCGACGCCAAGGACTTCGACGATGCCATCAGCCTGAAGAAGATGGACAACGGACATTGGGAGGTAGGCGTCCACATCGCCGACGTGTCGCACTATGTGCGGAAAGGCTCCGCCATCGACAAGGAAGCTCTCAACCGTGGAACGAGCGTCTATCTCGTCGACCGCACCATCCCCATGCTGCCCGAGAAGCTCTGCAACAATGTCTGCTCGTTGCGCCCCGATGAGGAGAAACTGACCTTCTCCGTGGTGTTTGAGATGGACGACGACGCCAAGATTTACGACAAGTGGATTGGCAAGACCATCATCAAGTCGTGCCGCCGCTATACTTATGAAGAGGTGCAGACCATGATTGAAGGCGGTCCAGGCGACTATAAGGATGAAATCCTGACTTTCAATCACTTGGCGACCAAGTTGCGCGAGAAGAGGATGGAGGCGGGTAGCATCAATTTCCACTCCGAGGAGGTGAAGTTTATCCTTGACGAGAACAAGAAACCTATCGACACCTATGTGCGCGTGCAGAACGAGAGTCACGAATTAATCGAGGACTTCATGCTGCTTGCCAACCGTACTGTGGCCGAAACCTTCGGCATGACGGGCAGCAAGTGGAGCAACTACACCTTCGTCTATCGTGTCCACGACGAGCCTAATCCCGAGAAACTCAACAAATTCATGCTGTTGATTTCGCGTTTGGGCTATACCATGAACTTGAGCAACCGTACCACCTTGGTGAACTCCTACAACAAACTCTTTGAAGACGTGGAAGGAAAGGGTGAGAAGAACCTCATCCAGACCGTCGCGCTGCGCACCATGGCCAAGGCCGTCTACAGCACCGACAACATCGGGCACTATGGCTTGGCCTTCGACTACTACACCCACTTCACCTCGCCTATCCGTCGTTATCCCGACCTGATGGTGCACCGATTGATAGAAAGGTATCTCATTGAGGGTCAAGGTTCAGTGAACAAGAAGGAATACGAGGAGATGTGCCAACATTCAAGCGAGATGGAAAAACAGGCCGAGGAAATGGAACGCCAGAGTATCAAATACAAACAAGCTGAATATCTACAAGATAAGATTGGACAGGTGTTTGAAGGACTGGTTTCAGGCGTCAGCAAGTGGGGACTTTTCGTGGAGCTGAAAGGCAACAAATGTGAGGGTCTGGTGCGCTATGAGGACCTCCCTGGCGACTATTATTACCTCGACGATGACAACTTCCGCGTCATCGGACAAGACACAGGGCGCGTCATCCAACTGGGCGACGAAGTGCGCATCCGCGTGAAGGCCGTCGACCTGTTCAAGCATAAGATGGACTTCGAGATGCTGGCCGACA
>Ga0247610_10000488_pt1 | contig 55503 bp, 52 predicted proteins | sample 174DNAGHGhighgp2_FD_193483 | JGI IMG/M metagenome (GOLD analysis project Ga0247610, IMG submission 193483) | Sheep rumen microbial communities from Palmerston North, Manawatu-Wanganui, New Zealand - 1742 DNA GHGhigh gp2 | ecosystem: Host-associated > Mammals > Digestive system > Stomach > Rumen...
TACCAGCGAGGCCGCGTCTGAACCTGATTCATGATGAGCCAGTCAACGAGTCTTTTCAACTTCGGGTTGTTTTTGAAGCCCTCCCTGATCCGTTCGCTATTCATTATTCCCGTTTATTTTTGCAAAGATACGAAGTTTTATTGATAGTTCCAAATTTTTTTATACTTTTCTGGCTTATTCACCCTTTGTCTTTACAAAGAATCGCACAAACAGAAAGTTGATGGGGGCACTGATAGCGTACATCGGCCAGGGTGCCCATACCTTATCCATGCCCACCCAGAGAAAGAAATTAAGCAACAGAGTTTGGATGCCCCAGTTCATCAGATGACTGAAAGCAAAGCCACCCGCTCTTTTTTTATTTGGCTTAACTTTGAAAGTGAAATAGGTGGTCAAGAGAAAATTACAACAGAAACTGACGATATAACCGATGGTATTGGCGATCGTTTCATTCATGTAGTCTATCAGTAACAGATAGACGGCATATTGAATGGCGATGGCGATACAACCAACGATTCCGAATCTAAAGAACTCTATCAATTTCTCTTTCTCAATCATTTTCGATGAGTTCCTTCCAGCGACTGATGATGTTGTTGATATCAAATCGTTTGGCGATGTCGAAGGCTTCTTGTGATTTCTTGCTCCAATCGATATGAGTGGCTTCTTCCAACCGCTCTGCCAAATCCGTCATATCACCATTCTTGAAATAGAGACCGAAATCTCCTAGAATCTCTTTGCTGACAGGAAGGTCAGAAGATACAATAGGAAGACCGTGTGACATGGCTTCAACAAGTACCAGCGGCATTCCTTCCCAGCGAGAACTCAACACATAAACCTGAGCATTTGAATAATATGCTTGTATTTGGTTGGTAAAGGGGTGAATCGTCACTCTGTTTTCCAGACTATATTTCTGGATGAGTTCTTTATATAGATTCTTTTCTACGCCTTCACCAACAATGTCCAGTTTCCATTCCAGGTTTTTCTTTGAGAACAGATGGAATGCTTCAATCAACAAGTCAAATCCTTTGTGCTGATGCGAGAAACGACCCACTGCCAAGAATGACTTCGTTGTTCCTTTAGAGGGAGTACCCGGCATTAATGTCAATGGATTGTAAATCACCATGGGCTTAAAGGCAGGGTCGTATTGGTAATAGATCCCTGCATCATGTTCACATAGAACAACTGTCTCATCCAATTTTCTGAATTGATAAATGTAGTGTCTTTTGCGCTCTGGTCCAATAAAATATTTTGATCCTTCGTCAAAAAGTGCCTGATATGAATTATGGATCCATCCAATACACTTGGCCTTGGGTAGATTTTCTTTCATCGTAGCCAACCGACAGGCTAATGGTGCATGTACACCGATAATAATGTCATAATTGCCATTCTGTAACTCTTTCGTTAGCGCTTTTCTCAATGGACTAGGGAAGGAACTATGGGCATAAATGTTCGATGCCCATTTCGATTGCAGTCGGTATTTCTTATATAATCCACTATATGCTTTGCATATTTTATTTCTAAAAGAGCCTACTTGTGGATATGTAAAGAAACGATAATTGATAGTAGCCTCATGTAGTTCATAAAGTGACAAATCCTTAGTCTTTGGATCGTCAAAGGTAACGATGGTCACATCGTAGGTCTTTGCTAATTCCTTAGCAATAACGGCAGTGACGCGTTGTACACCGCCAATGCTAAAAATGCTGTCAACAAGGAAACAGATTCTTTTCATGTCTTAAACGTTTTTAATCACGCGTTCCATCTGGCACTTCCATGACAGATCCTGAATAGAATCCCGAATCTCGGCTGGTGTCAGTTTAACAGTCCTGTAAAACGCAATAATCCGATCAATATCAATCGGCGTCTCGTCTGCAGGTGCTTTTAATATATAGGGTTTGTTGTCAAAGTCGCTGTCCGTCTCTGAATAGATGAATGGAATCCCGCGAGCGGCATATTCTCTGTTCTTCAAGGTCTTGATTTTGTCGATGCCGACACGATGCCTGCCCAGACTGCCGATACCGAAATCACAATAATCAAATATGGTGTCCAAATCACCGCCATGCTTTTTGCCATAAAGAATAACATATCTTTCCATATGATGGTCGGTAATAACTTTTCTAAATTCATTTTCTCCTTCTTTTGAGAAGAAATAGCCCACCACATGGAATTTGACGATATATTTCTGTGGCTTTGAGTAATATACTGCCATACCTTTCACCAATCGGTCAAACCCATGCCAAGTATGGATTTCTGCCACGCCTATCAGATTCAGTTCTTTTGTGGTGTTATTGACAGAAGGCTTCACTTTCACGTTGTCAAAGTCAATACCGTTTGAGATACGGATGGTCCGTTGCCCAAAAATCTCATCATAATCTGAGAAAGTAACGATGGCGTCTAAGTGTTTGGCAAGTTCATCGCGAAAGATCTTGTCCTGGAAAATCTGACGACTGATGCCTTGTGCCTTATACTCTGCATCATAGGGGTAAGTAGGTATCTCCATCACTACCTTCATGCCGTCTTGCTTCATCTGTTTCACCATCTGAATCGTAAAATAGCTGGCATTATGGTTTGAGCGCAAATAGACGAAATCTATGCCGTTCTCTTTGGCGTATTCAATGACGGAAGAAAACTCGGTCCTCTTCTTGATTTTACTGATAATACCATCCCCATAATCAGCAATGATCTGGTCATCTATCAATCGTTTCTTGCCTGAAGTCTCATCCATATAGCAGAGATGTACCTCCAATCCACAAGCCTTTAGGGCATTCACCTGATAGAATATCTTCTTGCTGATGCCGTTGTTAGGATCAAATCCGTGGAAGATCACAAATAAAGCTTTCTTCATGCTCAAAATTTTTTGCTAAGGTAGTCATTTTTTCATAAACTTCCAAATAATCTTGCAAATTTTTGTGTTTTTAGAAATAAATGACTACATTTGCATGCAAAACCAGATACAATCAGTTCATGAATCAAAGGAAATACAAGATTTGTTATTGTGCCCCGGCAATATATTCAGCTGGCGGGGTAGAACGGGTTGTATCTTTCAAGGCCAGTTATTTTGCAGAGGTCTACAATTACGATGTGACAATTATTGTGACGGAAGGAAAGGGTAGGGATTGCTTCTTTCCTTTATCTGATAAGGTCAAGGTGATCAATTTGAACCTAGGCTTCGAAGAATTGTGGAAAGCCTCATTTATCAAAAAGGTATTCCTCTATCTTACCAAGCAGTTCAAATACCGCCGAATGCTGAAATCTGAACTCATGCGTATTCGTCCGGATATCACCATTAGTGTATTGCGACGGGAGATTAACTTTATCAATTCTATTCCCGATGGAAGCCATAAAATAGGCGAATTACACGTCAACCGTTCCAATTATCGCAACTTTACCAGTCGTGACAACAATTTTGTGAAACGATTCTTTGCTCGCTTCTGGATGAATGATTTGCTGAGACATCTTAAAAAATTGGACCGGATGGTCGTGTTGACGGAAGATGCAAAGCAAGATTGGCCCGAATTATCCAATGTTCAGCTAATACCTGATCCTATTCCCTTCAAAGTCGATCAAGTGAGCACGCTTTCTTCCAAACGCATAGTCAGTATAGGCCGTTATGCTTATGAAAAAGGCAATGATTTATTGATAAAGGCCTGGGCTAAAGTCGAGAAACAACGCCCGGACTGGACCTTGGATATATATGGTCAAGGTAATCAGGCTCCCTATCGAGAGCTCATGCAGGAGCTGGGCGTTAATGAGTCGCGATGCCGTCTGCATGGTAGTATCACAGAGGTGAAAAATATCTATCAAGGTGGTTCCATATTTACACTCCCTTCTCGTTTTGAGGGATTCGGATTGGTCATTATCGAAGCTATGGCCTGTGGCGTCCCAGTGGTTGTGTTTGATTGTGAAAATGGTCCTCGCAATATTATAACGAACAATCAGGATGGTATCTTGGTGAAGCCATTTGATGTTGATGCATATGCTGATAGTCTGCTCCGCTTGATACAAGATGATCAGTTGCGCTCTCAAATGGGGAAACGTGCATACGAATCTTCACAACGTTATTCCATTGAGAATATAGCAATGCAATGGGAACATCTTTTTGATGAGGTAATGGCAAATAAAGAATGAAAAGACAATGAAGATAGCATTTCTTTGTAATAACTTCAAGTCCCAGAATGGCGTGGAACGTGTTTGGTCACAGAAACTTAGCCTGTTGGCTGAAAATCCAGACTTTGATGTATTTTTAATTACCTACAATCAATATGGCGCTCCATTCTCGTTCACGATATCTGATAAAGTCCATCATATAGATTTAGCCACTCGCTACATTTCCCGTTGTTCTTTTCATGGCATCTACCAATATATAGATAGGTATAAAAGTGAACGATCGTTTAGAAAGGAATTGGATATCCTATTAAAAAAACTAAATCCAGATATCATCACATGTGCCGATCTGCATGTGTCCGATTTGAAGGCCGTTCTTTCCTCAACGGTTCATGCGGTCAGGATTGTTGAATGCCATTGTGGACGATCTGCTTATTATGAGGATGTCCATAAACACAATCACTTCCTGAACCGTCTTCAAGATAGATTATTAAAACAACAGTTAATCTCTGCCATACGAAAGTTTGATAAGATGGTGGTAATGACTGAGGCAGAAAAGGCAGATTGGGGTTTGAAAGACAAAGTCATCTGTATCCCCAATATGTTATTTACTAGTCCAGATCACGAATCTGAAAAGCCCCTTGTTCAAAAACGGGTGATAAGCGTGGGCCGTTATGCTTATCAGAAGGGGTATGATTTGTTGTTAGAATCTTGGCAAATGGTTCAGAAAACTCATCCGGATTGGTCTCTTCATATTTATGGAAGCCATGATGGTGGAGTAGGTGATTATGAACGATTACAAAATCAAATAAAACAGAATCAGATTAACAATGTCTTTTTGCATCAATTTACCAATGATGTCTATTCATGTTATGCCCAAAGTGATTTTTATGTGATGTCTTCTCGTTTTGAATCCTTTGGCTTGGTACTGATTGAAGCCATGTCTTGTGGCCTGCCTGTGATTTCTTTTGATTGTAAATATGGCCCCCAATCCATCATTCAAAGTGGAAAGGTTGGCTTACTCGTTCCTCAAGGCAATACCAAGGAATTGGCTGCTGCCATCTGTTCAATGATAGAACACGATGAAGAGCGTCAAAAAATGGCGATAAATGCAAGAACAGAATCTAAGAAATATCAACCAGAAAATGTAATGCCTATTTGGTGCGATTTCTACAAATCTCTTGTAGCAAATCATCCCATTGATGCATAATGTTGTCTAGTGAATAGTGCTGTATGCTTTGGGCAGCCTTTTGGCCCATCTCTTTTCTCAAGTTCTCATCCTCTATCAGTCGGCAGATACCTGCTGCTAATTGTTTGATATTCCCGTTCTCACAGAGGATGCCATCTTCTCCATCATGGATAATATCTCGAGGACCGCAAGGACATGTAAATGAAACAGGAGGTAGTCCACAAGACATAGCTTCCATCAATACTAATGGTAACCCTTCGAAACGTGAACTGAGTACAAAGATAGAACTCTCTAAATATCTTTCCCTAATATGACTATTAGGACCATTCAATTTGAGGGAATCACTAATTCCCATACTTTCAACCAGGGGTTGCAGGTCTTCTTTGTTCCCTCCGCCATAGATGTTCATAGCCCAATCTGGATGTTTTTCATGAATAATCTTCCATGCAGGGATAAGCAGATCAAATCCTTTTTGATATGTGTACCTGCCTACAGCGATAACTTGCTGAGAGGTACAGGTTGAGACAGCTCCTTGCTCAATGGTAATGGGGTTTGGAATCACTGTTAGGTTCGAAAGTCCTTTCCAATACGTGGCATCTTCGTGAGTCAATACAATAAATCTGTCTAATTGCTTGACTTTCTTATCCAACTGCGCCATCCATTGGTTGGTAATCCATTGATTCACAAAATATGGTAGGAATCCGAAGTTCGCCTCTCTATATTTGTATCGTCCAAAATGGATTTCTCCCACTTTGGCGCTTCCATCTTTGATGTCGCATAAAAAATTGATTTCCCTCCTTAGCAATGAGATAGTGACATCAGGTCGCAGTTGATTCAGACATTCTTCCAACCTTTTTTTATATAGTCCCATCTTCTTTCTATAGAGATACAATTTTTTCCAGATGGGGTATTTCCATAAATTATCAATATTTACATCCAATTGGATAACATGAATCTTATCTGAAAGGGGAAAATATGGATCGGTATCCTTATCATCAGTGATAATGATACTGACATCATAGCCTAATTGGTCAGCTAAATAATTGGCTTTAATTGTCAAAACCCGTTCCATACCCCCCGAGTGATCCAATGAGGGGATGCAATAGGCGATATGCATTTTCTGTTGTTTCTCCTTCTTCATAGCTTACATAAGATGTCTTATTTTTCCAATAATCTTTATCATTGTCACCGATGTAGATGGATTCAGCTTCCCTAATCCCCAAAATAAGAGATTAATGATCCTGTAATGCTTGAATTTCATGATTTCCCTCCACGAGAGCGGATGTTTGATGGCATCTCTATATTCCTTATATGGAATAGGTTCGGATAGCTTCTTTTCATTACGTAAAGCCCCTACAATGGCATAAAACATAGCCCGCATCATCTTTGTCATTCTTGTCTCAAAATAGCTTTTCTCTCTAAGAGTTAGACATTGTTGTTTCAAGTATTCATGATTGTTAAAGTTTTGTCGGATTTCTGAAACTTGAATGACACTTCGAGCCTGAAAATTTGATAGAGAATTGTCTCTTATCACATAATGATAGGTGAAATCGGAAATAAATGCAGCAGAAGTAATCAGTGGTTGCATGTCTGCATTAAAGAGTACGTCATCCCAGAATTTGGTTTCTCTGAACCTTAATTGATGCTTCCTGATAAAGTCTGATCGCAACATGATGTTCCAGATAAAATTATTCAGGTGGAGTTTGTACGTATTGTCATTGGCAAAACATGCCAATTTGTCTTCTCCTAATATAATCATATCTGGTAGATAGATTCCGTCTACACCACTATTTTTTATAGGGCATCCAAATTCGTCAACAGGCAGAACAGAACCATATGTCGCTTCAACCTGAGTTTCCTCTGCTTTTTGATATAATTTGGGGATGGCATTCTCAAGAAGATAATCATCACTATCAATAAGAAAAATGTATTTCCCTTGTGCCTCGTCAAGAATCCGGTTACGAGCAGCCCAACAGCCCAAATTATGAGGTTGATGGACAATCCTTATTTTGTCACCTTTGGGATGACTAGATGCGATTCCTTGTGCAATTTCTATAGACCTGTCTGGACCACAATCATCAATCACTAGGATTTCCATATCATCGAAATCCTGATTCAGAATAGATAATAAACAGCGTTGGATATATTTCTCCACCCCCCATACGGGCATACCAATACTGATTTGGTATTTATAGGTTATAGTAGATGCTTCCATTTCCCTATTACTTTAATAATCCCCACAGATAATAATGGCGGAAGAGCACCTATTATCCATAAACCAATATTAGAAAGAAGATGTCTTTTAAAAGTAATAATTTCCGATAAATCAAGAGGATGTGTCATAGCGTCTTTAACCATTTTGTTTGTGAATGCGGGATGTATCTTTTTTCTGTTTTTTAATCCTCCACAAACAATATAGAACATATATTTCATTACTTTTGCACATCGAGCTTCGTAATAGTTTTTTCCTTTTAGTTCATGGACTTGGTTTTTAATATATGTATATATATGAATATAATGTTCAATCTCCGCTAAGTCTATTCGTGACCTTTCTTGGAAATTGGATAAAGATCCGCCTCGAAGGACATAGAAATATGTCTCGTCAGGAAGTAAAACAGCACGTTCAATCAAGGGTTGCATATCTGTTTCAAAAACAATGTCATCCGCGAAACGGGTCTTATGGAATTCCAAATGATGATTGATAATGAAATCTTTCCGTAATAAGACATTCCATATGAAATTGTAAAGTGTCGGGTGTGTATTTTGATTGGCAAATTGAGCTAGTTCGTCTTTGCCAATTAAAACTCTGAATGGGAGTTTCATGTCTCCTTTACTGAATGTCACAGGATCGCCATTTTCGGTAATAGAGACAACGGATCCATAAACCGCTTCTGCATTATACTTTTCTGCATTGTCGTACATCACTCGAAGTGTTTTAGGTGAAATATAGTCATCAGCATCTAAGTATAAAATATATTTGCCTTTCGCTTCTTTTATAACTCGGTTTCTTGCAGCCCAACACCCCAGATTCTGGGGCTGAACAAGAATATGAATGCGATTGCCTCTAGGGTGTGAACTTTGTAATTCTTTGACAATATCTATTGAAGAGTCAGAACCTTTGTCATCAATGACAAGGATCTCATATTCCTCGTTGAAATTCTGATTTAATGCAGATAAAACACATTTTCTAACGTATTTTTCTACGTTATAGACAGGAATACCAATTGACACTATACAATCATAGTTGCTCATAACTACGTCTTTTTACAACTTAAATATAATGTTTCTTCTTTCCAACGAGTTTAATGATATAGACAGAAAGACCTGCAGGAAGTTTGTTGATGAGGTAAAAAGCCAAATTGATAAATTTGTATTTTCTGAATTTGAGGATTTCGCTCAAATATAATGGATGTTTTAAAGCATCCTTAATTGTCGAATTTGTTAATTGAGGATGGACTCTATCTCGGTTTTTTAAAGCACCACACACTGCGTAGAACATCAAAATCATTCCTTTTGTGCAACGAGTTTCAAAATAGTCTTTATCCTTAAGTTCTAGACATTTGTTCTTCAGGTAAGAATAAACTCTGAATGATTCTTTGATTTCGTCTAATTTGATGGTTTTGCGATACTGATAATTAGATAGCGAGTTTTCTCTTATCACATAAAAATAGGTGTAATCAGGTATGAGTACAGCATCCTTTACTAAAGGAATCATGTCTGAACTACAAATCATATCATCACAGAACTTTGCTTGTTTGAATCGTATGTTGTTTTTCTTGATGAAGTCTTGCCTAATAAGCGTATTCCAAATATAGTCTCTAAAAGTTGGATGTAATTCCTGATTGGCAAAAAGAGCCAATTCGTTAGCCTCATGAAAAACTTTGTAAGGCTGATTTAGATAGTCCTGCCCAATATCCTTAGGATTTCCCTGTTCATCAACGGGCTTGACAGAGCCATAGACGGCTTCTGCGTTGTTTTTAACAGCTTCAATATACAACTTCTCAATACAGTCTTCAGAAATATAGTCATCAGAATCTAAGAGAAAGATATATTCACCTTGAGCTTCTTCTAATACCCTATTTCTAGCTGCCCAACATCCCATATTCTGGGGCTGGGTGATAATTTTAATATTATAACCCCTAGGATGTGAACTTTGTAACTCTTTGATAATGTCCACAGAATTATCTGGCCCCAAGTCATCTACAGCAAGGATTTCTATATCCTCATTAAAAGTTTGGTTCAATACAGAAAGTATACATCTACGGATGTACTTCTCAACACCATATACAGGCATTCCAATAGTTACTTTATATTTATAAGCCATAAATATAATATTTAAATTATTGCGCTAAGATACATATTTTATTCTAGATTGCAAAGAAAATACAATTTTAAATTACTATTTTTCACAAAAATTACATGAATAAGAGTAATTTGACTGGTGTTATCTCCTAATTATTATAATTTTTGTATAATATTGGATGATATGTATTAACCAAGTTAGAATCTTAATAAATATATTCTCTTTCCATGATTTAGCTATGTAGTTTTTCGTTTCAGACGAATAGAAAGTATGCTGCTTCCCATATCTCACAGAATAAATATGTGATATCCTTGCTCGCAATTCTTCTCTGTAACCAATATATTTTTTTTGTCGCATGAACTGGTATACTTTCACACCCTCAATTTCGTTTTTTCCGCTGAAAGCTTGTTGTATGGTTGTATTTGTTTTATGGATTCTGAAATAGTTTAGTGGAGAATTGTTAAATGCGATTCTGCCACAATTAGAGATTTCAATCCACAATATCCAATCTCCACAACCACGATAATTTGTAAATGACCAATCAATTGAAACTAGAACATCTTTTTTAAAAATGGCAGAACTTGCATTTGCGATGTAATTATACCTGCTAAGATGTTTTCTTATAAAATCAATACCGTTCATATGAAAACTATACGCTAAACCTTCTTCTCCAACTCTATGTCCATCGGTATCAATTTTGATGGATTTACAAAAGGCTAAAACACATTCTTTATCTGTATTGAATTCAGATACTAATGATTCCAAAAAGAATTCTTTACAGGCATCGTCGCTCTCTGCAATCCAAATTAATTCCCCTTTTGCCAAACTAATACCTTTTTCCCATTGTTTAAATGGACTGCCGGAGTTTGACTCGTTAATAACAATATGACTGATATGAGGGGTTCCTTCATAGTTCTTGATAATTTCTATGCTATTGTCAGAAGAGCAGTCATCTAAAAGAATTATCTCATAGTTTTGGTATGTTTGATTAAGAACACTGTCAATCCTTTCTTTCAAGAATACCGCATGATTGTAATTTGGTATAATAACACTAACAAAGGGATACTTAGAACTATTCTGAGTATCCTGGATTTGTGGGATAAGTGTAGCTTCGGCTGTCGTAGGCATATAAGTGGCTGTTATTTTGCGCTAAATTACATATTTTTCTTTGAATACCCAAAATATTTCAAATTTTTATGTTTTTTTTTATGGGAAATTGTGAGTTTTTTCTTTTTGATTTGCAATTTTCGAAGATTTTGACTATTTTTGCAAAGTTTTTAGCATAATTGACCATGACTGGTGTTTCTATAATTATACCTATATATAATGTTGCAAGCTATATTGATCGCTGTCTTGATTCAATATTATTGCAAGAATGTGATGATGTTCAAATTGAATGTATATTGGTTAATGATTGTACTCCAGATGAAAGTATGACAATGGTTGATGCGAAACTAAAAAATTACTGTGGTGATATATCGTTTAAAATAATTAATCATTCTGATAATCAGGGCCTTTCAAAAGCGAGGAATACGGGACTAAAAGCTGCAAACAACGAATTTGTTTTATTTGTTGATTCTGATGACAGGTTACAACCTCAAGCTATACAGTACCTGACTGAAGGATTGGATGATGATAGAATAGATGTCGTCATGGGAAATACATTTGTTTGTAACAGAGATACTATAGCTAATTCTCTTAAAGTAAATGAACCATTATTAATAGATAATGAAGACGAAAAAGGATTGAGAATGCTTTTGTTACAAGATCTATTCCATACAGCCTGGAATAAATTAATACGTCGAGAGTTCTTGATAAATAATCAAATCTTGTTTGAAAATGGACTTATAGAAGAAGATTTTCTATGGTCATATTTGGTCTTCCTCCATGCAAAGTATATATTTGTCAAGCCTGATGTTACATATATCTACGAGAACAATCCTATGTCTATAACGAATACGTCAAGTCGGAAAATTCATTGGATAATAGAGAGTCGTATAATAATATGTTCTCATATTATGGATAATTCTACGAAATACTCTCAAATGGAATGTAATATGTATGTATTCTATATATTAATAAGAGCTATTAATCTGTTTGAGCAAAATGCGTCACATGTTTCTGATTTGTGGGATGGTTTGTACCAAGTGCGTAATCGTTTTCTCAAACGAGTGGCTAAAGATGGATATTTAATCCAATTCTTATTTTTCTTAACCTCTGTGAAACCTTTCTATTTTATTTGTAATATTAGATGGTACCGTAGATACTATAATAAGATTGCTTCTTTTTTTCTGAATTTAAATAGATCATTTATTTGGCGACGTTTTTTTCATTTTAGTTTATAGATACGTGAGAAATGAAATATGATGTGACGATAGGGATACCAGTCTTTCATGCTGTTGACTATATCAATCGATCATTGGAATCGGCATTGAATCAATCCTATGATTCAATTGAGTTCTTGATTATTGATGATGGAAGTCAGGACGGATCTGTAGGTATTATCAAGCAATTAATCCAATCTCATCCCAAGGGGGAGCATATACATTTGATTACTCATGTCTCCAATAAGGGCGTTTCTTATTCACGGAATGAGATTATTGATAAGGCTCAGGGGGAATATCTTTATTTTATGGATTCTGACGATGTGATATCAAAGAATACCATTTCATTGATGATGGATAGTGTCCGTAAGTATGATGCAGAGATTGTCTTTGGTTCATACGAGAAAATAGAAACGTCAGGGGAGAGAAATGTTTATCAATATCCTTCTTTACAATTGTTGGAAAAGGACGCCTTGGCCAATTTTGCTTATCGAAAATATGCTGGCATACAGGCTTCTTCTTGTAATTATTTGGTGAAGACCTCTATTCTGCGTGAGAATCATCTTCGTTTCATTGATACCAATTATTGGGAAGATTTGGTCTTTACATTCGATTTAGTGACTTATATTTCACGTGCGGTGTTATTGCCTAATATAACTTATTCTTATCTATGTAGAGATAATTCATTGTCTCATTACCAACAACGCAAGAATATCTCAAAAGAGGAGATTATGAAGAATGTTTATGCCATAGAACATCTTAAAAAAACTTCCTCTTTATTATATAATAAGGTGTATTTCCCAAATCGTTGTTACAATATTGTTATGACAGATTTCTATATCGCTTGCAATATATTGAAGCGAAGAAAAGATATACATCCTTTAATTTCAAGTAAAGAAATAAAAGATGTCATGCATCACCCTGCTACATGGAGTCAAATCTCTACTTTTCAACAATCTCGTTGTAAAAATATGGTATTGTATATGATAGGAAAATGGCCTGCTTCGCTATGTGTTGCTACCATTTGGATTCTTGGTAAATTGAAAAAGTTAATCTAAAATTTGGAAATGTGGAGGAATTTGCGTATCTTCGCACACAAAATGATTCATCATGGCAAATTGGTACGATAAATATCTGTCGATTTATGGGAAGTCTCCTGATGAGATTCCTGAAAGCATACTTAATGAGATTAAAGAGAAACTTGCAGAGAAACAATGCAAGGAACCTTTGGTCTCTGTGGTTGTGATTGCTTATAATGAGGAGCGACGTCTGCCAGCTTGCTTGTGGTCTTTGAGCGAGTTGCAGTCTCAATATCCGATTGAGATTTTGGGCGTGAATAATAATTCTAAAGATCGTACCGAAGAAGTATATCAGCGTCTTGGACTTCCGTATTTTAATGAAATAAAACAAAGTCCAGGATTTGCCAGGCAATGTGGCTTAGACCATGCTAAAGGAAAATACCACTTTTGCATAGATGCCGATACTTTCTATCCATCTCGATATGTTGACTTGATGATGACGAAATTGACAAAGGCCGATGTCTCTTGCGTTAGTTCCTTTTGGAGTTTCTTCCCTGACGAGAATCATTCACTTTTCGGCTTGTTTCTTTTTGAACTGATTCGTGACATGTTTTTGTATGTCCAACACTTCAAACGCCCAGAACTTTGTGTTCGTGGCATGGTATTTGCTTTTAATGCGGAATATGCTAAACAAGTTAAGATTCGTACAGATATCCGACGAGGTGAGGATGGATCGCTTGCTTTGTCCTTGAAACCTTTTGGAAGAATAGCGTTCCTCTATCATAGAAAGGCCCGTCCTGTCACGGGATATGGAACCATTGGTTCTCAGTCACTTTGGCAGAGTTTTGTGCAGCATGTCAAGATTCAGGGTAAAGGAATTACTCGTATATTTTTTAAGAAAGAGCATTACGAAGATAATGAAGATAATCTTGTAAAACCAAGGTCATGAAAATAGCATATATCTATCCTCATTTTATGCATTTGGCAGGTACAGAACGAGTCCTCATTGACAAGATGAACTATCTTGCTGATAAGGAAGGTGTAGATGTAATGATGGTGACGTATGAGCAAGGCTCACACCCTTTTGCTTTTCCTTTGTCTTCAAGAATAAAGCACATGGATTTGGGGGTTAGGTTTTATTCATTATATCGATATAATTGGCTTATCAGACCCTTTAAATGGCTACAATATAATAAGTTACTCAAGAAGCGTTTTAATCAACTGATGGATGATACAAGACCAGACATAGTCATTGCGACGACTTATCATGGTATCATCCTGACGATGATTGACAATTGTCCTACACGCTTTGTGAAAGTTTTGGAGTCTCATATTGATAAGCGTTACATTAATATTAATGATCCAGGGACTCGTCTACATTGGACTGATAGGCTTCTTAGCATCTATGATATGAAGATGCTTAACTCTAAAGCAAAAAACTTTGATGTTCTAGTAGCATTAAATACTAATGATGCTGAAGAATGGTCTCATCATTTGAAAACTGGGGTTATTAAGAATATCGTTCATCTGAACAATAAGGGACGATATAGTAATTTGGAATCTAAACGTGCCATTTTTGTTGGGCGTTATTACCCTCAGAAGGGTATTCCAGATTTGGTGCGAATATGGGAAATCGTTCATAAACGTCATCCAGATTGGCATCTTGATATGTATGGTGATGGCGATTTTATAGAGATTCCAGCTTCTGAAGAAGAACGCCTGCAGATGAACATCCATGCGCATGGGGCAGATCCAGATATCTTTGAACGGTATTTGGAAAGTTCTGTTTTGTTGTTGACCTCTCTGTATGAACCTTTCGGTTTAGTAATGCCAGAAGCGATGAGCTGTGGATTACCCGTCATTGCGTTTGATTGTCCTTCCGGGCCTGCACAGATCATTACAGATGGTGTTGATGGTTTCTTAATAAAGAACCGCGATATTAAGTTGTTTGCAGATAAGGTATGCTCATTAATTGAATCTTCTGAATTGCGACATGCCATGGGAAAGGCTGCTATAGAGTCTTCCCAGAAATATTCTACAGATCATATTATGGCTCAATGGATGAGTCTATTTAAAGAATTGATGGCGTCATCTCAATCATGAAGATCCTGTATATATTCAGATCTCTTGCTGTCTGGGGAGGCATAGAGCGCATCTTGGTGGACAAGATGAACTATATGGTTGAGCATTATGGCATGGATGTTTATTTTTTGACGAGTGATCAAGGCTCTCATCCTATCACCTATCATCTTTCAGGCAGAGTGCGTCATGAGGACCTCGGCGTCTGTTTCTATCAGCAATATCATTTTTACGGTTTACACCGTTTAATGGTTGCTTGGAAGATGAATCGTCAATACCGTCATTTGTTGGGAGAGCGATTACAGATAATTCAGCCTGATTTGATTGTTTGTACCACAGCAGATAAAATTGGTGTCATCGGGAAACTAAAAGGTAATGCTCCATTAGTTGTAGAATCCCATTCTATTTGTGTTCGTACATTGGATCATGGTAAGACTTGGTTACAAAGAAAACTCTATCGCCATCATTTTCTGCGTTCTCTATCCATGGCAGACATGATCGTTGCGTTAACTGAGGGGGATGCAAAAGAATGGCGAAAATACCATTCAAAAGTAACGGTTATTCCCAATTTTATCCATCCACACGAGGAGCATATCTCTGATTGTTCGTCTAAGAAAGTTATTTTTGTGGGACGCTTTGATTACCAGAAGCGGGCACAGGATGCTATTCGTATTTGGAAGATAGTTAGAGAACGTTATCCCGATTGGACATTAGAAATCTATGGTGGTGGCGACATGCATCAGGAGGTCTATTCACTTGCAGCTTCTGTAGGTGGCGTTGTTGTCCACCAGCCTACACCAAACATTTTTGAGGCATATCAAGGGTGCTCTTTCTTGATCTCCACTTCATTATTTGAACCTTTCGGATTGGTTATCCCTGAAGCAATGAGTTGTAGTTTACCTGTTGTCGCATTTGATTGTCCATATGGTCCTTCCGATATTATTTCTGATGGAAAAGATGGTTTTTTGATTCAGAATAGGAATGAGGTAGAATTCGCAAGTAAGCTATGTCAGTTGATAGAAGACAAAGCTTTACGGGTAAGAATGAGCAAAGCTGCTATATTATCTGCCCAGCACTTCTCATTGGAAATTATTCTTCCGATGTGGAAGCATCTTTTCCAAGAGATAGTCACGAATACCTCTGACCAAGAGTTGTCATGAATTCTTGCCTAATAGGATAGGTTTATTCTTTAATGCGATGTAGATAATTGGAAGAAGGAATAACTCTATGGCGATAGTAAGGCAGATGCTTTGACACAGATTGTATGAGATGTCGGATATTCCGAGTACCTTCTCAAAGGTGAAGTTCAAGATACCGATAATCATCCTGTGGAGGCCGAAGATCACCATGGTGCCGATAGAGATATAGATGATGATTTGGGATTTGAATCTTTCTGCGCAGCGCCATAAATGGATGATGGCAAGGACGGAGAAATAACAAACGGTGAAGTAGAGGATGATGTGAATGATGATATTATTCTCATTGATATGCCAATAGAAAATGATAAGGCTAAGGGCAAGGGCGGAGATGCCAATGAGGAAATCTTTTTTGAGGTTAGTTCCTGTCAGATAGCTGGATTGGCGCTGTATGTTTCCTAAGAAGAAGAAGGGGATACAGCGCACTAGGCCATGAAAGGGTAGGTAAGGGGCAAAGTGTGCATATTTGTTGAGGCCATATAAGAACATAGCGATGATAGAAATGCTAAGCATCCATGCTTTCCCGTCCTTTTGGCGATTGCAGATATCCGTTACCCAGTGCATGATAAAGAGGGAGATTAGAAACCAGGTGACGCCATTGAGTTGGCAGGAAAAACTAGAATCAAGTTGTCCGAGAAAAGTGCCGATGATGGGCTTCAGACACTCAGAGAATGATGGCATGCCCCCTTGTTCGATGTAAGTCTTTCCTATCCAATAGGGATAGAAAATGGCATTATATATTAAATAAGGTATCAGGAGACAATAGGCATATTTCTTTAGGGACTCCTTTTGTGAAATGGATGGTTTTTTCAGATAGCCGGATATAAAAAAGAAGGATGCAAGGTTGGTACCTGCCAGGAATTGCAAAAGGAATGGACTGCCATCGTGTGGTGTGTGATCAAACACAACTACTGTCATGCACCATGCCTTTACCCAGTCTATCCAATTGATTCTCTGCATCTTAGATGGTTTTTGATAGCCCCCATTGATAGATGGTCTCTATCGTGGGGATGGCGACATTTTGATCACGGGCAGTTTCTACGATGAAGCGCATGCCATAAGGGAAATCCTCTGTGAAATAGCGGCTTGTGAAATCTGGAATCCACCCGCCTTCCACCTCTTTCATGGGTGATAGGATACCTTGAAAGGCTTTAATGTCGTGTAACTTTTGGGTCAGCGTGATGGCATCTGTGCTTTCATAATAGTCGAGAATGGTTGGGATGCAACCTGCTTTTAATCCTAAGACTTTAAGAAGATGTTGGAATTCTTCATCCATCTTTAACAGAAGAGTTGAGGCCTCAACTGTCCATTCTGCATAGAACTGAGGATTTCTTGGATAGACGATTCCTGGCTGCCAGTCTTTCCACATCGTATATAGACGGGCGGGGTGGAGGATAGGATTACTATTAGAGAGGCTCACTTCATAATAACTCTCAGCTACAGAAACGGGCTTTTCGAAGAGCTTTTCTAATTCAGCCCTGATGGGTTCCTTTTCCAAGGTGTTCTCTATCGCCACATGGAGCGTTTCTTTATATCCTTTCAACTCGGCCTTTTTCCCGTATTCGATAATTCGTGAAATAAAGGGTACTCGTTGGAATCCAAAGAGTGGGATGTCTGATGGTAATATCTTGAAAGCCTCGAAAAAGAATCCTGTACTTGATACGACAGAGCCAACTATCGTCTTTTTAGAAAGAAAAGGCTTGATCTTCACAAGTTCGTCGTGGATGGCATATCCTGGCAAGCAGACCAAAACTATTTCTGCCTGTGGAATTACCTCTTTGGGATCAGAACTAATCAACGAAATTATTCCTGTGAAGATGCCATCAGGAGCCGCAATCTCGAGCTCAGAGTTCCAGCGTTCAGGCTTGGTCGTCAGAATTGAAACCTGATGACCTCTGTTTGCCAGGAATCCTGCACATACATGTCCGAGGTTGCCACCACCACAAATGCAAATCTTCATCCGCTTATTTCTTGAATTGTCTCAAACCTTCCACCAATCTCGTATTGTCCTCGTGATTCCTGATGGCGATGCGCATATATTGCTTGCCATCGAGACCAGGTTTGTTGCTGCAATCGCGGGTCAGGATGTTATGGCGCTTCAGCATATAGAGCACCACTTCGTTGGCCGTATAGGGGGGCAGGACCTCACACAGGAAATAGTTGGCTTGTGATGGCATTACCCGCAGATAACTAACACTCTTCAGTTGTTCCTCGAAATCAGCCCGCTCTGCAATAAACTTTCCACAGGCCGTCTTGTAGTCCTTTTCATATTTGTTGTAGATCTGCATGAAGAATTCTGCAAACGAATTGAGATTCCAGATGGACACCTCTTTCTTCATCTTTGCAATCAGTGGCTTATTGGCTGAGGCGAGGATGCCCAGACGAATACCTGGCACACCAAACGACTTCGAGATACTCTTCATCACAATCAGATTTGGATATGTCTCAAGCAGTTCGTCATGAAGTAGCGAGTTGTGTTCGTAGTCCTCACTAAAGTCCACAAAACTCTCGTCGATCATCAGTTGAATGCCCTTATCCTTGCTCCAATCCGCCAATTTGAGCAAATCAGCTTTGGGGATAAAGTTTCCAGAAGGATTATCTGGATTAATAATTAATAAGGTGTCGACGGGATGGGCACCAAAGAAATCCATTAATTCCTGAGCTGTATAGCGATAACAATTGTTTTGAGGGACGAATGTTATCAATTGCTCTTTGGGCAGACGATTCGGATATTCCTCAAAAGTAGGACGAATCACACCGACCTTACCTTTCATATCTTCCGTCAGAATCTTGATCAGTTCTGCAGCACCATTGCCTGGGATGATGTAATCCTCACTCACTCCAAAGCATTTGCTGGCGATGAGGGTGTTGACCTTCATGCCAGAGGGATACTCCGTGAGCAATGTTTTGAAGTTAGATTGCATCTCGTCGATAACTCTTGGCGTGGGGAAATAAGGATTAACCAGATAACAGAAGTCAAGCATCTTGGGGAATCGCCAGAATCCTCCAAAGCGTCCGTAATATTTTCTCAGCAAATCTTTCTCGTCAGCAAAGAGTGCCTCTGCGATATCCAAATCCTGCTTGTCATCGATTTCATACCACTTTTCGTTGCTGATGGGCAGCGCTTTCAACTCGTGGCTGTTCAGGAATGAGATAATCCGAAGCACGTTTTCATAATACTCATTGTTGCCAACGGCCTTGGTATAGGCCTCAAGGAAAGGAACGTATTTCATCTTTGAAAACGCCTGACTGAACTTGTAGATGTTCACAGTCTTATAATACGAATCCGTCTCGTTATAGTTAAAAGCGGCCTTTGGCACAAAGTTCACGATGTTATTGTCATCGTCGAGCTTCACCATCGTGCCATCCATCCAGGTTGCGTACTTAGCCACCAAGGCGAGGTTAGGGTAGGGGTTCTCCAATAACAGCGTGAACATGCCTTCGTCGAAGATCAAATCACTTTCTACCAGCAGCGTATCATCCTCCTGAAGCTGTTTCTTGGCCAGAGCCAGTGAATAGATGTTGTTTGTCTTGTCGTAGTCAGGATTGTTGATATACTCTATCTTCAGCTGTCCGTTGTATCTGTCGCCAATATAATCCTTCAAGTTCTGGCCTTGGTAGCCAATGACGATCACGACTCGCTTCAGATTCAGTTTGGAGAGCTGCGTTAGAAGCCTGTCTATCAGGCGCACACCGTTCACGGGCAACATACATTTGGTGTTGTCCTTCGTATATTCCCCCAGTCGTCGGCCCATGCCTGCTGCTAAGATAATTGCTTGCATAATCAGATGGTTTTTATGGCGCAAAGTTAATATTTTCTGCGTGAATGACCAAAGTTTCGGGCTTTTTTCTGTAAATTTGCATCCGTAATGGGCAAACAACGGATAGAATACATCGATGCGATGCGAGGATTCACCATGATTCTCGTGGTGTTCTCTCATGTATGTAGCATGTGTTTTGGTGACAGGTCGATGGGCTTTAACGAGGTGTTTTTTCTCTTCCGTCTGCCTTGTTTCTTTTTTATTAGTGGCTGGTTGTTCGATCCGCTTAAGGGGACGATGAGTTCTGTCGCCAAACATAAGTTCATGGTACAGATTGTTCCAACAGTGATATTTCTTTTGTTACTGGCTCCGCCACCATTGTTCTTTTCGAAATTAGGTGCGACGAAAGGTGGCTATTGGTTTACATTTGTACTCTTTGAGTTCTTTATGATCTCGATGCTGTCTGAGCGTTTTTGCAAGAAATGGGGATTATTTATAGCTATTGTTTTGTCTGTTTCATCCTATTTCTATGATGCCTATTACAACCGATATTTTTCTCATTTGGGTTGGATAACAGACATTGTAGGCTTCATGAGTTTTAAGACTTGGCGCTTCTATCTCTTCTTCTATTTGGGTATCCTGATCAAGCGACATTTTTATGATTTTTTACGCCTGACAAGTAAAAACTTTGTGATAATCCTTGTGATTCTTTGCTTTGCCATTATGGCGTATCTTCCTCATTCCGAGAATGTTACTATTTCTTATTTGATCTTTGCAATAGCTGGTATCTTTGGCATGGTCATGATCTTCACCCTCTTCCGTATCCTCTATACATCACCAAGCACTTACTCGCTCAAACAATTGTCCATTATCCATTTTCCATCATCCATTTTGATTAAAATAGGATCGCGTACCTTAGATATATACTTCCTTCATTATTTCTTCCTCCCCCGCTTTCTGCTGCCTTTTGGTGAGCAGCTTCGAGCCTATGATTCCCCACCGTTAGAGTTTCTCTTTGCCCTCGTATTGGCGATGGTAATTGTAGCCATTTGCCTCTTGGTGAGCTATGTCATTCGTCTCAGTCCGTTCTTGGGACACTATTTATTTGGTGTACAAAGAACATCAAACAAATAGCACCAATTGTGTAATGGATAGCTCTTACCTGAAATTGTGATTGTCTTACTATCACCTTGAGAGTCTCTAAGATTTCCTCGAGGACCAGATAGACAACCGCCCTTCATGTAGTCACCATTAACGGCATAGCGGATTTTGCAATCTATTGGTGACTCTTTACAGTTGATAATCACTGTGTCTTGGTTGATGGAAATGCTGGATATGATATCTGTATTGTCCTTGCGAATCACATTAAAACCATAGTTGTCAGCTTTATTAACAGCAATTGTGTCCAAACATAATGGGGGATATGGTACATGAAATGGAATCCGTATCTGATTCTCTGACACGATGAACTCCAAAGGCATCAATCCGATGTTGGGAGTCTCATGATGGATAATTCCCAATGCAGATATTGCAGCCAATGAACCGATGCTCTTTTGTCCTATTGCGTCAATGTGTAATGCTTCTCTAACAAAATGATAAGGATAAGTCGGACCGCTCGCCCAAATTAACGAGTCCTCTCGTATCATTCCCATTTGAATAGTTGGAGTACGGGGCTCTGATGCTTCGTAATTATTCAGCTTGTAGCGCTCTCCCTTAGTAAGGGTACTCGTCTGGTAGCATATGATTCGGATATCGTCTTTTTGATGCGTGATGTTTTTGATGTCGGAATTGAGATTGTTGTACATCTGATGAAATAGTGCCTTATAATCTGTATCTGGATATTCTGCGATATCTGATTCGCCTTGCATCCAGCAAACTGCGGGTACATAAAATTCCCATCCTCTATTGGTTGCTCTTTCATATGCATATGCGATTTCCTCAATAAACTTTTCATATGGTTCGAAAGGTTTCATAAGTTGGGTTATAGTATTCATACCATGCCCTCCTGGAAAGATACATAGAATGGTATCCTCTCCCAATTGGGGAATTATAGCTTCTGCCATGCCATAAAGTGGTAATTCGAAAGCTTTCCTGTCATAATGAAGTAGTCGTTTTACATATTGTTTGAGCCTGCTACTATGATCAAAATAGCCAAACACATAGTCCATGTGTTCAGTAACAATTCTGCCATCATATCTGATCCTGAGCGAATCAAAATTAGTTATTCTGGTGGCTTCTTCACCTAAGGCATAACTTTGTCCATAGACAGGGATACATATGACAACTTTATGGTCATATACGGTTGTTTTCTCCTTAATATATAAATAGGTATAATAGCCAATGATGGCAAGAACTAGAATGGCGGCTATTCTTAAAATGATCTTTTTCATCTCAAATATATTATTAATGACGCTGCAAAAATACAAAAAAAGATAGAAATATCGAACTATTTCATTCTTTATTTCATCATTTCAATTGTTTTTTGTATTTTTGCACCAAACTATTGTATATATGAAGACGTTAAGAGAATTAAAGAAACTGGCAAAGCTTGAGTTGAAATCCTCTAAAATCAGAGTGGCATTGCTAGGTGATACAGCAACTCAGTTGCTGGTCACTGCCATCAAGGGCGAAGCTGTGGACAGAGGTTATTCCTTAGATTTATATGAAGGAGAGTATAATCAGGTAGAACGTCAGGTGATGGATCCAACCAGTGAATTCTATCAGTTTGATGCAGAAATCTCGATTATCTTTCAGTCTACCCATAAATTGGGGGAATACCATAGTTCATTGCCCGTTACAAAACAAGAACAATTGGCTGAAGAGCGATTATCCTTTATTGCCTCATTATGTGAAAGTCCATCGTTTGCCTATAAAAAGCTGATTTATTTCAATTATCCAGAGATAGAAGATACGGTTTTTGGCAGTTATGCGAATAAGGTTGAATCCTCCTTCTCCTATCAGGTACGCAAGTTGAATTATGAGTTGATGAACCTCTCTCGCCAGTATCCTAATCTCTTTATTTGTGATATTGCAGGCTTACAGAACCTGTTGGGAAGGCAGTTCATGTTTGCCCCGAATGTTTATATGACAACTGAGATGGTACTCAGTGTGAATGCGATCCCTTATGTGGCATCGAGAGTAGTGGATGTTATTGCTGCCATCAAAGGTCAGTTTAAGAAATGTCTGATTTTGGATTTGGATAATACTGTCTGGGGAGGCGTTATTGGTGATGACGGCTTGGAAGGAATCGAGTTAGGGCATGGACTGGGAATCGGAAAGGCCTTCACGGAATTCCAAATGTGGGTGAAAAAGCTTAAACAACGTGGTATTATTATCTGTGTGGCTTCCAAGAATAATGAAGATACGGCGAAAGAGCCTTTTGAGAAACATCCTGATATGGTGCTGAAATTGGATGATATCGCTGTGTTCCAAGCAAATTGGGAAACCAAAGTCGATAATATCCGTACTATCCAGGGAATTCTGAATATTGGCTTTGATTCGATGGTGTTCCTAGACGATAATCCCTTTGAGCGGAATATGGTTCGTGAGAATATCCCTGGTATCACTGTGCCTGAACTGCCTGAAGATCCCGCTATGTATTTGGAGTATCTTTATTCTCTTAATCTGTTTGAGACGGCCTCCTATAGTAATGCAGACAAAGACAGAACGAAGCAGTATCAAGTAGAGGCAAAGCGTGTGTCCCTCTCAAAGACCTTTACCAACGAGGCAGATTTTCTGAAATCATTGGATATGGTATCCACTGTGAGTGGTTTTACCAAGTTTAATACGCCTCGCGTGGCTCAACTCTCCCAACGAAGCAATCAGTTTAATTTGAGAACAGTCCGATACACAGAGGGGGATATAACAGCAATCGCAGAAAATCCGGAATGTATCGATTTGAGTTTTACGCTTGAAGATAAGTTTGGTGATAACGGCTTGATTGCTGTCATTATCATGAAGAAGCAAGATGCTGATACTCTCTTTGTCGACACTTGGTTTATGAGTTGTCGTGTTTTAAAGAGAGGCATGGAGAATTTTACCTTGAATACGATGGTAGAAAAGGCGAAAGCAAAGGGCTTTAAGCGAATTGTTGGTGAGTATATCCCGACTCCTAAGAATAAGATGGTTGAGTCGCACTATCCGAATTTAGGCTTTATGCCATTGAGTGGTGAACCCAATCGATATGTTTTGGAACTTGATAATTACCAACCTAAAGAATGTTACATCACTAAAAGAGAAGAGAAATGAAGAAGAATTATTCTGTTGAGCATATTGGCTACGTGACGAAGAACATAGAGAAGACTGCTGAGACTTTTAAGGTGTTTGGCTATCAGGCAGAGCCTATCGTGAATGATGATACTCAAAAGACGAGGATTTGTTTCTTGAGGAAGGCTGGTGAAGTAAACATAGAGTTAGTGGAACCTTATCCAGATAATGCAACTATGCAGAAAATGCTGAAAAAAGGTGCAACTCCTTATCACACCTGTTATACCGTTGAGGATATTCAACAAGCATATGATCAACTTAAAGATTTGGGGTTCACCCCATTATTCTCCCCCGTTGCAGCACCGGCCTTTGACAATCGGCTGATTTGTTATTTCTGGAAGAATGATATCGGACTTGTGGAAATAGTGGAGAAATAATTATTCTTCACTATTATCTACCTTTGAAACCTCATCGGTGAAATCGTACATAATAGTATAGCCTTCGAAAACGATGGGTTGTGTGTAGCCCAGTTCATTGAAGAAGCCCTGGATACACTCCTGTTGCTCGGGTGTCAACAGTTTGTCTCCGTGCATATAACCATAACAGGCCACAGGCCCCCCCAAATAGTTGATAACCTTGGCCTTCAATATCTGAGCATCTGCCTTCGCCACATCCTTATAAAGATTGCGGAATCCCCACGCACCATGAATGACTCGCGTCTGCTTAAAAAACGGGCAGATGTCATCTGTCAAGGCATTGGGATAGACCGCAGGTCCGCTCATCATCGTCGCGGGCACATGTTGGCCAGCTAGGAAGCGGATACAATCATCATGCTTCGGGCACTGTCTGTTAAAACAGAGCTGATAGCCTATTGGGACCTCGCGAAAGTTGAACTTTTTTGCCATGGTTGTTATATTTGAGGGCAAAGTTACAAAATAAATACGAAATAACAATGTATCTGAGGCAAAAAACGTCGAAAAACTTGCATTGGTCACTTTTTTTTCTTACTTTTGCATGGTGAAAAGAAGATTTTTGATGATTGTAATATGCGGAGTCATATTGGCAGTCGCCTTGCTGGTATATCACCGTGCTCCCGTTACCTCGGGGAAGTGGACGAAGCAAACGGCCTATTTATGGCTATTGGATTGCTGGTATGGTCAGGTTTCTAATTCTGCGACATCAATACTTCTTATTGATGATGACTGTGGAGATGGTATCTATCAGTTAAAGGCAATATGTGATGAGACAGGTTTTAAAGCAACCTTCGCTGTTATACCAGCAAGACTAAGCAGTAGAGAAGTCGATTCATTAAGGAGATGGCAAAAAGAAGGATTTGGTATCTGTTTGCATGGCTATAACCACGATGATTGGAAAGGATGGACATCCCAAGATGTCATAGAGGATATAAATAAAAGTGAGTTGCTCCTATTAAAGAGGGGTTTTGATCTAAAAGAGATCTCAAGATATGTCGTCGCGCCTCATGGACGGAATACTAGAGCAATAAGAAATGCCATTCAGGCGAAACAATATAAGATGATAGCAGGGGCAAGCTTGGCGAATCCAGATACCACACGATTTCAATTGGGAAGAGTGTTAATTACAAAAGATACGGATTTAAAAAAAATAGAAGAGCTGCTGATGAAAGTAAAAGAAAAGAAGGCATTTATTATATTAGGTACGCATTCCTCTAATATAGATGAGTTTGCACCGGAAAAGATAAAATCCATCTTAGTGATGGCAAAAGAAATGGGATTTAAACAATTATAGTAATTATACTAGGATATGGAAAGAAGTGACATTTTAAAACGCGTTGAAGAGATATTCCGCGAGGAATTAGAGATTGAAGACTTGGAGTTGAATGACGAAACAACTGCTGAAGATGTGGAGGGCTGGGACTCACTCAGCCATATCCAGTTGGTGGCTGCAATGGAAGAGGCCTTTGGCATTGAGTTCAGCTCACGTGAAATTCTTTCATGGGACAATGTCGGTGACCTGATTGACAGTATTCAAAAGAAAGTATAAGTATTCATGGTTGTCAATTCCCTTGCGTTCCTGTGGTTCTTTCTAATTGTACTGGTCATATATTATTTATGCCAGAAACAGAAAGAAGTGCAGAATATCTTCTTGTTAGCTAGTTCCTACTGGTTTTATTCCCAAGTTGATATCAAGATGACAGGACTTCTTGTCGTTTTGACATTGGTGTTCTGGCTACTAGGTAAAGGTGTACACCTCTATCTCGAGAAAGAAGATGAACGAAAAGCTGCCATAGTAACGAACATTGGAGTTGTCATAGGCATAGGTGCTTTATTCTATTTCAAATATCTCAATTTCTTTGCAGAGTCGATATCTGCTTTTGCAAATTTGATTGGCATTCATTTAAGTTGGACGGCCCTGAATCTGGTCGTTCCCATTGGCTTGAGTTTCTTCACATTTAAACTGATGAGTTATGTGCTTGATATCTACCACGGGAAGATTGAGCCGGAGAAGAATATTGTCAGTTTCGCTAATTTTATTGCCTTCTTCCCAACCATTTTATCAGGACCAATCGATAGACCTAAGCCGTTTTTGAAGCAAGTTAATCAAGCTCGCCTGTTTATCTCAGACAATGTATTGACAGGCTTCAGGCGCATTCTTTGGGGAATGTTCCTGAAGATGTGCATCGCTGATCGCTTGGATATTTATGTGAGTGCAATTTGGAATAACTATGAGCATCACTCTGCTCTTTCCATCATTTTTGCCTCTCTCCTCTATCCGTTTCAGATGTATGCTGACTTCGGTGGCTATAGCGAAATGGCGATTGGTGTAGCTCTGATATTGGGATTCAAAGTGGCAGAGAACTTCAAACGTCCGTTCTTTGTCATCGATATCGCAGGCTATTGGAGTAGATGGCACATGTCACTCACCAGTTGGCTAACGGATTATGTATTCCTTCCTTTAAATATTAAATTTAGAAAGTTAGGCGTCAATGGTACCATCATAGCCATTATGCTGAATATGGCCTTTATTGGTATGTGGCATGGTGCCAATTGGACATTCCTGCTCTTTGGTATTTACCATGGATTATGGTATATTCCGCTGATGGTTAGTGGACAATTCTTTAAAAAGAGGAAGATCTTGGTCAATGCAAAAGGGTGGCCTACTCAACCCTATGTATTGAAAATGATGGGCATCTATTTTGTTGTGACATTCGGATTGATGCTGTTCCACTCATCATCTATGACAGAATTCTTCCAAGTATGGGGAAGCATTTTCTCGCATTGGAATGGAGGATTATTCTTTGATATGAACACAATGGTCAACGCTGCTATTTGTTCTATTGCTCTTATTTATGTAGATATTCAGGAAGAGTGGTTCCCGAAAAAGAAGCTCTATCTACCAACCTTTGCAGAACGTTGGCGTTGGGAATTGACAGTAGCTTTCGAAATCATCTGCATTCTGCTGTTCGGTGTGTTTGACAATAACCAATTTATCTATTTCCAGTTCTAAGATGAAGAAGCTTTTACTACATATTATTATTGTTGCCTGTCTGTTTTTTGTAATAGATAGGATTCTAGGATTGGGATTAGGTTACCTTTATAGAATCTCGAATGTTACCGACGAGTATAAGATTAGCTATTCCAACGAAAGTACAGAGGATTCCTTGTTATTCATGGGAAGTTCAAGATGCCTGCATCACTACAATCCGCTGATCTTTGAGAAAGAATTGGGAGTAAGTTGTTTCAATGCAGCAGATTGGGGCATCAAAAATATCTTTTTCCATTATGGCACATTAGGCAATATCCTGTCTCGATACACGCCAAAGGAGATTGTTTTTGAGATTCATCCTTGTGATTTCCAAGAAACGCCATACTCAGGAAAAGAAAGAGCTGGATCTCTTGCTCCATTTTGTGGTATGAGTAAAGAATGTGACGAAATGTTGAAGCTCTCAGGCAATTATTGGCCATACCAATTGTCATGGGTGTATAGATATACAGGGAGTCTTCCAAGTTTGTTGACAGGCAAACTTGGTTCAATGGACAGAAATCTTAAAGGATGGAAACCTCTTGATGGTGTTTTGGATACTGTAGGTGTTAAAGCTGAAGAATATCCCTTCCCTGCAGATCAAGAACGAATTGGTTTGTTGGAACGCTTTATCAAGGATTGTAAAGAAAAGAATATCCAACTCTCTCTGATTGTGTCCCCCATGTATGTTTGTTCTATAAATGATGTATATAAAATTCCACGAGAACTAGCGGCCAAGCATCAGATTCCATTCATTGATCATTTCAGAGACTCTACTTTTGTGGGACATCCAGAGCTCTTCTATGATTTCGGCCATCTCAACAGAAAAGGAGCTGAGATGTATTCCGAAATAATTGCAAAGGAACTTTTAAAATTGCATACACTGAATACACTTGAACGTAATTAATTGAGAAATAGAAACTAATATGGTGTATGCACTCATGTAATTAGTGTATGCAAACATGAAAAATCGCAGAAAAGTTCTCAAGAAGTTTGGAACTTAGCGGAATTTTTAGTATCTTTGCACTATGTTTGATTACGAGAAGATTCCAGATTGGTGGGCTTTTTGCCCCAAGAGTGATTGTGAGATGGCGGAGACCTGTCTTCGTCATCAGGTTTGTGTGCAGGCACCTCCAAAGTACAAGCGATGGACGTGTGTTCTTCCGAATGCCGTTAAGGATGGAAAGTGCGAATTCTATCAGAAAGCAGAGAAAGTGATGATGGCCCGGGGGTTGAATGCTATCTATAAAAATGTACATGAGAAATATGCGCTGGCAGCCATCCGCTCGACACTTACGTCTGAGATAGGAAGCAAGGGAAGTTATTATCGATACAAAGACGGTGAACGACTTATCAATCCTGCGATGCAGCAGAAGATTATCGATATCGTTCATCGTTTTGCGCCTGGCGTGGAGGTTTCTTTTGATAAATCCTTCGAGGATTATGATTTTTCGAGACGTTAACAGGAAATATAAAGGTTAGTTATTAACAGTCCCACCCCCTGGGACAATCGTTCCCACCCATTGGGACAAACAATAAGCAAGTAGTAATGATGAAGCTATCAATAGTAAGAACAGATAAGAAGCACATAACGCACTTAACGGTTAAGTCGTTTGAGTGGTTCTTTGAACGCATCAAGACAGATACGAAGGCTGAAGATATCGGCAAGTTTCGCCAGTATATTGCACGTTTCGGAGATACGGGTCTCTATGAAGAGAATGTACCTGTAGCTTTGATCTATCCGCTGGTGGAGATGGCAAAGACTGAGAATGGGAATCTTGAAATCATCTCATTCAACAGTATGGTATGGCTTCATGTCGGAGGACTGATGAAACTTGAAGACATCAAGGCTGTAAAGGAGGCCTCTAAAATTCTGCCCACTACCTTTGCAGCTTTCACGGGTTCCGATGGCAAGAGTGTTGAGGTGCTTGTCTCTGTTGCTCAGAAGGACATCTCTTCCAAGCCTCAAATGGAGTCTGAAATGGATACTTTCTGCGCAGTTGCCTACGAGGTAGCATTTGGTGCTTATAGTGGCGTGCTTCCGAAACCGATTGAACGTCAGGCTGTTGAGGCTCGGAGTTGTTTCAGAATGACGCTCGATGAGGCGCCATATTACAATCCTCAGGCTACGCCAATGATGGTGCAAATGCTAGGGCCGTCTCATACTTCTTCTGATAATGCGGATGCTGAATCACGTATAATGGATTATCGTCTCTATGAAGACTACGAGATGCTCTATAAGCAGGCATCACAAAAGGCTTTAGAGGATACTGCCGATGTGGTGGAATCGCAACGGTATGATGCCTATATGACGGATCTGGCCCATAGGCTCTGCGAGATGAATGTGCCTGAGGAAGAAGCATTCCTGCATATTCGTAACCATCACGTTTACAAGCAGATATACGACGAGCCTCGAATCCGTGCTATCGTTTCGACTGCTTATTCAGAAGAAAAACCAACTCGTAAGAAAGAAGGTGAGATGGTGAGTGTTGAGACGCGTAGGTTGATAGAATTTCTGAAAACCAGATATGTGTTCCGCTATAATGATGTGATGGGTTATACGGAGTATCGCCCTAATAATACCTGGTTCCAAGACTGGATGCCTTGCGACGAGAATGTCATCAATGGCATGACCATCGAGGCTCGTCTGTCAAATCTTGACGCGAAGGATAAAGACGTGCGACGCTATGTCCACTCGAACATGATTCGGAAAACCAATCCTGTCAGCGATTATCTGTTTAATTGTTACGATAAGTGGGATGGGAAGACGGATCATATTGCCATGTTGTCCAGATGTGTGCCTTGTAATATCCCTCAATGGGAAACGTGGTTCAAGAAATGGTTTCTTTATATGGTGGCGCAATGGGTGATGCCCCAGCAAGACTATGGCAATTCTGTGGTGCCGTTGCTGATTTCGCCTCAAGGCGATGGTAAAACCACGTTCTGTCGTATGATTCTGCCAAAACAATTGCGATGGGGATTCCTCGAAAACCTTGATGTGAGTGAGAAACGTACCACACTTCAGGCCATGCACAACTTTCTGCTCATAAATCTCGACGAGTTTAATACCATTAGCCCAAAGATACAAGAAGGATTTTTGAAGAATGTTATTCAGTTGCCTAACGTGAAGATCAAACGTCCCTATGGTAAACATGTCGAGGAGTTCAGACGTTACGCTTCATTCATCGCTACAACAAATGAGACGAATGTACTGAGTGACCCCTCTGGAAGCAGAAGATTTATCTGCGTAAACTTGACGGCTCCTGTCAATACGGATTATAAGCCTAATTACGAGGGACTCTATGGGCAAGCCTATAAAATGGTGTTGAATAAGGAGATGGAATGGTGGTTTAATGCAGAGGAGGTGAGAGAAATTATGGATCATAACCGGCAAAATCAGCTGACGCCACCTGCTGTACAGTATTTCAATGAATACTATCTGCCTGCTACGGATGAAACAGATGGCAAGTGGCTTTCACCTACTGCCATCTATGATTACCTTCGTCAGATAGCAGGTGCTGGTCTCAAAGCGAATGGTGTCTCTACTTTCGGGCGCTATCTCTGGAATATGCCCGAACTCCAGCACCGCAGAGTAGGGAGCAGCAAGCAGTATCTTGTAAAAAGGAAGGAATAATCCCATTGCATACACTAAATGAAATACTGCATACACTTAATTAATCATTTGAATATCAGGAATATAACTAATTAGTGTATGCAGTGTATGTAAAAATCAAAATTCCATTACTTTTTCAATAATCGGGGCAATGTCGTAGTATTTATATTCTGCTAATCGACCACCGAAAGTGACATGCTGTTCCTGATCAGCTAGTTCTTTGTATTTCTTGTACAGATTATTGTTTCGCTCATCGTTAACAGTATAGAAAGGCTCAATGCCAGGATGCCACTCTGATGAATACTCACGTGAGATGACTGTCTTTGGACAGCGATAAATATCATCACCAAACATCTCAAAATGCTTGTGCTCAATGATACGGGTATAGGGCGTTTCTGCATCTGTGAAGTTCATGACAGCATTGCCTTGGTAGTTAGGCATATCGAGCGTTTCCTGTTCGAATCGTACACTGCGCCATTCCAACTGTCCAAACTGATAATCGAAGTATTCATCGATTTTACCAGTATATAGAATATGATCTGCAAGATTCTCCCAATGCTGACGATCATCAAAAAAGTTTGTATTGACGCGTGTTTCAATGCCATCCAAAAGACCATCAATCAGTTTGTTAAAACCACCCATGGGGATACCTTGGAATCGGTCGCTAAAATAGTTGTTGTCATGAACAAAACGAACAGGTAATCGCTTGATGATAAATGCTGGTAAGTCTGTACACTTACGTCCCCATTGTTTCTCGGTATACCCCTTAATTAGTATCTCGTATATATCCTTACCTATTAATAATAGGGCTTGCTCCTCAAGATTTCGAGGCTCAGTAACTCCATCTGCTTTCATCCGTTCCAGTGCTTCCTGCCGTTGTTCGTCTATCTTTTGACGAGCCTCTTCAGGTGTGAGCACTCCCCACATCTGATAGAAGGTGTTCATGTTGAAAGGCAGATTATACTGTTGCCCTTTATAGTTGGCGATGGGAGAATTGGTATAGCGATTGAATTCAACGATGCTATTTACAAACTCCCACAGTTTTTTGTTATTCGTATGGAAAATATGTGCTCCATACTTGTGAACATTGATTCCTTCTACGTTTTCACAATAGATGTTACCACCCAAATGTGGACGAATGTCAATCACAAGGCAGCGTTTGCCTTCTTGTTTTGCTTTATAAGCAACTGTGGCACCATATATACCAGCACCAACAATCAACAGGTCATATTCTTTTTTTATATTCATATAGCACTATTTTTATGCAAAAGTAAGAAAAAAAAAGCAGAATAACAAATTATAATGCACTTTTCTTGCTTGAATATTTGTCTTTTTATAGAAAAAAATGTCTTTATCAAAATAAATTTTGTAATTTTGCCACAAAATAAGATTCTATGGGACAAATTCTCCAATTACTTCGCCCTCTGCAATGGCTGAAAAATCTTTTTGTCTTTGCGCCATTGTTTTTTAGTAATAATCTATTGAACTTGGATTATTTCAGGCCTACAGTTGTTGTCTTCTTATCGTTCTGCTTTATTTCGAGTTCTATTTATTGTTTTAATGACATTCATGATGTTGAAGCTGATCGTTTACATCCCAGGAAATGTAAGCGACCAATAGCATCTGGAAGCGTATCGATAAGGGTTGGTTATATATTGACAATTCTATGTATGCTACTTTCCTTTGCCCTTTTACTCCTTGTAAATGGCTCGAATTTGCCATATCTTTTTTTTGTCATAGGTGGTTATTGGATAATGAATATTGCATATTGTCTTAAATTGAAACGATACGCGATTATAGATGTGTCAATAATTGCTATAGGTTTTGTGATGAGGGTTTTAATCGGAGGGATAGTTACCAATATATGGATCTCACATTGGCTAGTGCTTATGACCTTCCTTGTAACACTCTTTTTAGCTCTGGCGAAACGCAGTGATGATTTTGGCATTTATGAGTCGACAGGTATTAAACCGAGGGTGTCTATTACAGGATATAACAAAACCTTTATTAATGAAGCAACGGCCATTGTGGCGTCCGTTACTATGGTGAGTTATATCATGTATTCTATGTCTGACGAAGTCATTTCAAGGATGGGCTCTCCCTATGTTTACTTGACAAGTGGTTGGGTACTTTTGGGACTTCTTCGTTATTTGCAGAATATGATAGTGTTTGGACGAAGTGGTAGCCCTACAAATGCATTGCTAAAAGATAAGTTTCTTATACCATGTGTTATCGGATGGCTTCTTTCCTTTTTCATAATAATTTATTTGTAATATGCAGAGCTATATATTTCTTCCACAGAATAAGACAGAGAGAATTGTATTTGTTTTTTCATTAATATGGTTCCTTAGCTTTTCTTTATTCTATGCTTTTAATGCGGATTTTTCTGTCAAAAATGAATTAATGGGGTATGATAGCTGGTTTTTTATTGGAAGTGGTAACCCTAAACTCACTCTTAGTAAAATCATCTCATGGAATCTTCGACATCCTCTTTTTGTGATGATTAATTTGCCTTTGCTGCTCATTGATGTTATTTTGCCTGCTAAGTTGCATATTCCTTTATTTGCATTTGCTTCATCTATCATAATGTCACTTAGTAATGTGTTGATTTTTAAGATCTGTGAGAATCTCAGTATAACTAGAACTAATTCTATCTTATCTGTTCTTTTATTCCCGTCATTTGCCCATATTCTTTTACTTTCTGGTCAGCCTGAGACCTATGTCTATACCATTTTCTTTGTCCTGTTATTGATATTGTTAGCTCATACCCATTCTTCATCTCGGATATCAGATAATATAATATTTGCTATCTTGACAGGTACGACGCTAACTAATTGTGTCTATTTTTTTATCATAAAACTATGGGAGAAATGTGGTAAGTTTAAAGAAGCTGTTATGACTACTATAAAATCGTCCTATTTGTTCGTTCCTCTATTTTTGATAACGATGACAGGTCTTATATATAGGTATTTCTTTAAACATATATCTCTTTATGAATCTATTTTGAATGATACGCATAAGTTTGTTCATGAGAGTAATAATCAATTATCATTAGCTTGGACTAATTATTTTTCCGAACCAATGCTGTTTCATTATACAGATCAGATTGTTATGACTAGTAATGCAGAGATTCTTCCAGATTATCCGGCTTTTTATTATAATCTGATAGTGTTGTTTGTCTTATTGATGGCGGTTTGGGGGGTAATTCGTTCTAATAAACTATTACGGAATATCTGCATTTCTTTTTTTGCTTATAATTTTGTTATTCATTTTATCTGCGGATATGGGATTAATGAATTGCAATTGTTTTGTGGCCATTGGCTTTTCTTTGTTCCCATTTTCGTAGCAATTGGATTAAATGCAATAAATAGAAAGGTTATAAGAGAAATCGCTCAGCTCATGATTATGTTATGCATTTTTGCTTTTACCTTTTTAAATGGATGTCATTATTATATTAGCATCATTAATTCGTAGTATTTATCTGTTTCTGCGTATATGAAAGTTAAATCATTATTTTGTAATTTATAGGGCTAGTGACCAGACAAAACCGGACTATTATTCTTTTATAATTATATTTCTAATTAGTTATTATAGAAACACTAAAGGACACATATGTCGGTAATTATAAATAATATTTTGAAAGCATGGACCAACGAGAAAGAATAGCATATATAGATATAACAAAAACAATATGTATTACCCTAATGGTTGTAGGACATTGGACAAACAATAGTATATTACTAATGTATATATACTCATTTCATATGCCTGCTTTATTTGTAATTTCTGGTTTTCTATATAAACCTCATCCATGGAAAAGGACTATTATCTCATTTGGTGTTCCAGTAGTATTTTATTCATTAATTAATATTGGTGTTCTTCTTTTAATTGGTGAATTGAAATTTAATTCACTTTTTTCAAGAGATGTGTTCTTTAGATTCTTTCATTATCGCTTTGGCTTGGGAGATGGTTTCTTTATGGGAGATTGGTTTATATGGTCTTTATTGGGATTGCGACTTTTGTTTGGAGATATCAAAAAGACGTCTTTTTTTAAGAAATACTACATTGCTGTCTCTATTATAGTTATTATTTATATGTCATTTGAATCTTATCTAATTAGTATTGATACTTTGTTTAGAGGATGGTATATCAGTAGATTGATACCAAGCTTACCATTTTTCTGTTTTGGATTTTTTCTAAAGGATAACAAGTGGAATCCCCTATGCTTGTCTTTAAACAGGGTCCTTATTCTTTGTTTATTATTTATACTTATTCCAATAATTAATGGTATGTGCTCAATTAATAGTAATGAATATGGCTTATCATATATGATTTTTTATATTAATGCAATAGTGTCTACTATTTTTATGTTTACAATCTCCGTTAACCTCCCCTCTAATCAGTTTGCAACTACAATTTCAAAGGGAACAATGTTAATTCTGGGCCTTCATGTTCCGATAATGAAGATACTTAATGGTATCTTACCTCAATATTGTGATATTATAATTCCATTTTTAACTATTTTTATCTGTTTTTATCCAATCAGGTGGCTTGACAAATACTGCCCATTATTGTTGGGGAAAGCAAAATAATAGATAATAATCTTGTTATGGTTGGCTAGATTAAGAATAAAGATAAAAGTCTATTTTTCATTTATAATTCTTTAGTCTATTGTTTCAGAAACACTCTCGGTAATAGAGTTATTCTGTGTTTATTATCTCTTGTTATGCATCCTCCAGTAGCTGCAAAAACAGTTTTAAAATTAAAAGATTGAATAAGTTGCTCTTCTCGTTTGCCTATTTCATTAGATGATCCGTATGGATATGCAAAGTGATTCACTGAAATTCCTGTTTCTTTTTCAATACGATTAACTCCTTCTTCTATTTCCCATCTAAGTGTAGCCTCGTCTAATTTGTTAAGAACAGGGTGGGACACTGTATGTCCCCCAATAGTACAGAGAGGGTGATGGCTTAATTCCTTTATTTGATCCCATGTCATACCTTTTTCTTTAATGGGTTTTAGCCAATCTATATTATAATTACAAAACATATATTGAAGTGATTCCTTAAAGCTGTCTTGATTGAATTGCATGATTTTTTCACGAAAAACACGGAAAGTATCCCATTTTTCTTGGAAGGAATTACATGAATATCTTTTATTGCCAATAATGATTTCTTTATTCTGCAGGATTAAATCTTCAATAACATCCCACCATAATATTGCTTTTTTGTCAACAAAATCTGTTGATATGAATATAGCGAAAGGGATTTTGTGTTTTATGAATATTGGAAATGCGTTTATGTAATTATCTAGATAGCCATCATCTATAGTAAAAGCTATAAAAGGAGAGGATGGTATTTGATTTTGAGATATTATTTCGCTTATTTGATCTAATGAAACAAAGGAAAAACCTTGTTTCTTATATTTGATGATAATAGACTCTAAAAATCTTGGTGAGACTTTTAAATCTTCATTTGTTGGTATGCGATTAAAACATTTCTCAGCGATATGATGAAGCATATATACAACACCCAATGCCCCTTTACTGAGCCATTGTTTCCTGTTAGTTGATGTTAACATAGGATATTGCTCATAAATAATATGTTTCTTATAGAAACTTGTTATTCGTCCCTCTATTTTCTTGAATATATCCATAAATGACTTAAATTTGTGCAAATATACTATTTATTTTCTATAAAATAGAATAATATTGTTTTTTTTTATTAGTTTTGCAAAAAAAAACGAAAATGGGGTTAAATTGTATAATTTATACTTTTTGTTTAATGAAAAAATAACGACTCTGTATATGAAGAAATTATTGTTACTTGGAGGAATCCAATATCTTTTGCCTGCTATTGAAACAGCACACCGACATGGTTATTATGTTATTACAGTAGATTATATCCCTAATAACATAGCCCACCAATATTCAGATGAATATCATAATCTGAGTATAATGGACAAGGATGCTGTGTTGACATTGGCAAAAGAACTAAAGATAGATGGGATCCTCTCATACGCAGTAGATCCAGGGGTAGTTACAGCAGCATATGTGGCTGAACAAATGGGCTTACCTTTTACATGCTCATACAAAACAGCCGTTATCCTTCAAGACAAATCACGATTCCGCCAATTTCTAGCAGAGAATGGTTTCAATGTACCTAATGCTAAAGGCTATATGAATGCGGAAGACGCTATAAGGGATATTGACTATTTTAATTGGCCAGTAATTGTTAAGCCTGTTGACTCTGCCGGTAGTAAAGGGGTTTCGAAAGTGGATAATCCAGAAGATCTATTAGAATCTATCTATCAAGCTTTAAGAGAATCCCACAATGGCCATTTTATTATAGAGGACTTCTTGGAAAAAGAGGGAATGTCTTCTGGATCAGAGTGTTTCTTTGTAGATGGAGAACTTAAATATAATGCTTTTTACGACCAATGGTTTGATTCTGAAGCAATCAATCCATATGTCCCATCAGCAGAATGCTGGCCTACCCAAAAAAGCGAAAATATACTAATGGATGTTCGTAGTCAAATTCAGCGTCTAGGCAATTTGCTTAAATTCCGAACAGGAATTTTAAATGTCGAATGGCGCATCTGCAAAAATGGCAAAGTATATCTAATGGAAGTATCACCTCGAGCAGGTGGTAATCGTCTTGCAGAAATACTGAATTATGCCACAGATACTGATATTATTGAGGCTGAAGTATGTAAGGCCGTAAACGATCATCTTAAAGAGATACACGAACCAGTATTTAAAGATTATTATGTAATTCTTGTATTGCATAGTGAAAAAAAAGGATATTTCAAGAATGTTGAAATTAATAATATAATCAAGAGACATATTATAGAAGAAGAAATAAGAGTGAAACCTGGTGAAATGATTGAGGCGTTTAATGGAGCTAATAATGCTATTGGCACGCTGTTCCTTTGTTTTGACACACGGAGAAACATGGAGCATTTTTTTGTACATCAAAAGAAATGGGTTAAAATAAATGTAGAACACCCTGTTGCTTAAATTTAATTTGTTAAATATTCTTTCGAGACAGATAAAACATTTAATGTGACATTATTCATCCCAAAAACTAATTAAATGAAATCTATAGGTGGTTATTTTTCATTAGAAATCAACGAAGGGGCGGAATTGCATCATGGAGCACTACGTTTAAATGCAGGACGTTATGCTTTGGAGTATGTTTTGAAGGCACGTCATTATCGCAAAATTTATCTTCCGTTTTATATTTGCAATTCTATTCTTCAACCAATCAGAAGTTTGGGCGTTGAATACGAATTCTATCATATCAATGAGCATTTGGAACCCACTATTGAATTGAATCTTAAAGACGATGAGGTGGCACTCTATGTAAATTATTTCGGTTTAAAGAATCGATTTGTGAAAACATTCTGTCAAGCTTACTCCAACACAATCCTTGACCTAACGCAAGCTTTCTATTGTGAGCAAGGGAATAAGTATGTGGATAAAAGTATACAGTGTGATTCATTCTATAGCTGTCGCAAATACTTTGGTGTGCCTGATGGAGCTTACCTTTACACGAACTGTATGCTTAATGAAGAACTCCCGCAGGACATATCATTCGAACGTATGACTTTCCTTACAAAACGTATCGACTATTCTCCTCAAGAAGGTTATGCAGACTTTAAAGCAAACGATAATTCGCTCAGCACTGTCGGAATGCGTCGCATGTCTCGTTTGACAGAGAGGCTCATGCGAGGTATTGACTATAGTTCTAAGGCCAACCGCCGTATCAAAAATTTCTTAATTATGGATAAGATCCTGCGTGACACCAATCGTTTCAAGTGGGATATGGACTATGGAACTGTTCCTATGGTATATCCTTATTATGTTGAGAATGGAGCACAATTACGTCAGAAACTCATTGATTACCAAATTTTTTGTGCTCGTTATTGGCCAAATGTTCTTAATTGGTGCAAAAAGGAAGACGTAGAATACCAGTTGACAGAAAATATGGTATGTTTACCTATTGACCAAAGATATGGAGAGAATGAAATGAATCATATATTAGATATTATTTTATGTAGATAACTATGGTAGTAACAATACGTCCATTACAAAAAAACGATGCATATACTTCTGTAAAATGGCGTAATGATCCAGAAGTGTTTAAATACACGGGCAACACTTACGACCACAAAATCACATTAGAGTCTGAACTAGAATGGATTTGCAAAGTCATCAGCAATCAAAACGAATATCGATGTGCCATTTTGGTTGACGGGGTGTATGTAGGTAATATTTATTTGACAGATATAGATGTCGTTTCTGCCCACTATCATATCTTTATCGGAAATAAGAATTACTGGGGAAAGGGTGTTGCGAAACGTGCCTCACAATTGATTCTGCACTATGCATTTGATCAGTTAATGCTTCAAAGCGTCCTACTTAGAGTTCAGAAAGAGAATGATGCTGCTGTCAATCTGTATAAAAGTCTTGGATTCAAAGAAATTTGTTCAGATGGTACTTGGAAAACAATGATAATCCAAAAAGAAGTTTTCAGTATGAGAAAATAGAGCAAAGTATTTTAATGTAAAAAATAATAGTCCGTATATTTTAATATTTAAAATATTAAGGTTGTTATTGACGATAATGCCACATCATATTCAAATATTATCTCTTTTTTATATATTGTTTCTTTTTTATACAAATATATTTGCACAATTCAATAGAAAATATTATTTTTGCAGTATATTTTGAAGAAAGGTGTATTTCGACAATGAAAAATTGATACTAAAGAAGCAAATGAATAGAATTATTACTGTAACATCTCCCCTGTTGCCTGACCTAACAGAATTTAATGAATATCTGCGTGATATATGGGAAAAGAAGTGGATCACTAACAATGGTTCATATCATAAAATGTTAGAGAAAGAACTGGCAGAGTATTTAAAAGTGCCATATGTTAGTCTTTTTACAAATGGAACACTACCTTTGATAACTGCCCTGCAAGCACTTCGAATTACGGGAGAAGTGATAACTACGCCATATAGTTTTGTGGCTACGACACATGCCTTGTGGTGGAATGGCATAAAACCGGTTTTTGTTGATATAGATCCGGTCACCGGCAATTTAGATCCTGAAAAGATAGAATCTGCGATTACGCCTCAAACAACGGCTATTTTACCAGTTCATGTTTATGGACAGCCATGTCGTGTGAAAGAAATACAAGAAATTGCAGATAAGTATGGGTTAAAGGTTATTTATGATGCTGCACATGCTTTTGGTGTAGAGATGAATGGAGAAAGTATCCTCAATGCAGGTGATATGTCTACCTTAAGTTTTCATGCAACTAAGGTTTTTAACACCATTGAGGGAGGGGCAATGGTAATGAAAGATACAAAAACTAAACAACGTATCGACTATTTGAAAAATTTTGGTTTCGCAAATGAGGTCGAAGTAGTCGCGCCGGGAATTAATAGTAAAATGGATGAGGTTCGTTCCGCATACGGATTACTTAACTTGAAATTGGTAGACCAAGCTATTAATGCTCGTAGACAAGTAGCCTTAAAGTACAGAGAAGCCTTTAAAAATGTAGAAGGTATTTGTATGTGGGAGGATATTCCTGGAGTTCGCCACAATTACTCATATTTTCCAATATTTATTGATGCAAAGAAATATGGTATGAGTCGTGACAACTTATATAATAAGATGAAAGACCATAATGTGTTTGGACGTAGATATTTCTATCCTCTTATCTGTACATTCTCTTCGTATAGGGGTCTGCCAAGTTCTGGACGAGAGAATCTGCCGAATGCTTACAAAATGGCTGAAGAAGTGATCTGTTTACCGATGCATCATACTTTGTCAGAAGAGGATGTAAATCGAGTGATTGAAGAAATTATATCGAAATAAGAAATGCTAAATAATATTATTCCAATAGTAAGTGTTCAGTGCTTAGCATATAATCATGAGAAATATATCCGTAATTGTTTGGATGGAATTGTTTCTCAAATTGCAAATTTTAAATTTGAAGCAATTGTTCATGATGATGCTTCTACTGATGCAACGCAATCTATTATTAGAGAATATGCTGCAAAATATCCAGATATTATTAAGCCAATCATTGAGAAAGAAAATCTATATAGCAAGGATTTGGGTGAGTTACGTCGTGTTATGCAAGAAAACTTACATGGAAAATACATCGCGTTTTGCGAATGTGATGACTATTGGATAGACAGAAATAAATTGCAAAAACAGGTTGATTTTCTTGAGTCTCATCCAGATTATTCTATGTGTTTTCATAGTGCTAAGATACAGTATGAGGTTGACTCAACAAGTTGGTTAGATTGTGAGAATATTGAAGATCGCGACTATTCTGCGACAGAGGTTTTCATACATTGGACAATTCCTACTGCATCTATTCTTTGTCGTCGTGACGCATTCGATTTTTATCGAAATCTGAAAGGGGGGGAACGTATCCTGAATGGAGATATCGCACTTATTCTTAGTTGTATGACTAAGGGTAAGGTACGCGGGTTTAGTGAAAAAATGTCAGTATATCGTGTTCAAAACAAAGGGGTGACATATAATGAGAAGGCAAAATGGAATCGAAAATTAAAAGCTCCATTTCATTTTGAATGTCTACGTGATAATTTCCCAATTGTTGATCGTAAACCACTCAATGATACCATTGCTAAAACATATTTTGAGCGCGCATTAGTGGAGGATAGATTTGTTGATAGGATTAAAGACTTTGGACATTCGCTAAGTAATAGTCCGGAACGTTTCTTCTCGATGTCTGCACTTACTATTTGGAGAATAATTAAAGGAATTAGATGAAATTTGAATAATAATGAAATTATCGATTATTACAGTTAATTACAATGATGCGGTAGGTTTGGAAAAAACTATTAAGAGTGTAATAACGCAAACATATCGAGATTATGAGTTTATCGTTATTGATGGTGGCTCAACAGATGATAGTGTGGATGTTATTAAACGCTATTCAGATTATATCGACTACTGGGTTTCAGAACGTGATGGAGGCATATATCCAGGCATGAATAAGGGGATACGTGCAGCCAAGGGGGATTATTTGAATTTTATGAATAGTGGTGATTGTTTTCATTCGCCGGGTGTGCTGGAACAGATTTTTTCCTTGGACAGTGATGCTGATATTATCACTGGTGCTCATTCAGGTAGTCCTCACCGCAATGTGGGTAAGGAAGGGGTAACTATGCTTGATCTCTATAAGTGGTCCATTGACCATCAGGCCTCATTTATTAGGCGCGAGATTGCATTGCGCCATCCTTACGATGAGAAATATCGTATTGTTTCTGACTGGAAGTTCTTCATCGAGGCAATGATAATGGACAACTGCTCCTTTCGCTATACTGATACGATTGTTGTAGATGTGGATATGGGAGGTATCAGTAACAATAACGACAAACTAGACCGTGAAGAGCGTGATGCAGTATTGCATGAGTTGCTTCCGCAGCGTATACTTGACGATTACAGGCTGATGGCCTCTATTCATCCTGAAATGTTGAAACTCGCTCCACGTATTAATTGCTCGCAAAGCATTCAGAACTTTATTATACGTTTGGCTCGCATGCTTTTGAGCCTTAAGGGCGTCTGATCATGTTTTGCCAGTTAATTGTTTTTTGGAGTACTTGTGCCACAGGCATCATTTTATGGGCAGCTAGCCAAAGCATAAGGCGTAGTTTCCAATCATATTGTTTGAACTGCCAGATATATTGGTGTGTTTCAGGAGCAATTGTCAGCCATGTCTTGTAATTCTCGTCGTTTCTAAAATGGCGAACCAAACTAAATTTCAGCGTGAAACGACGAAAGGCTATTTCTTTGGCAAACTTTTCTCCATAGCCGGCTTCTGAAGCTAGTTGCTTCACCCTCCTGCCCACTTCGGCACAGCTATAGATGGATTGTAGTGTGGCTTTCCCCTCAGAGACAGAGACTGCTGTATGTGTGTAATGATAGAATGGTGCATCGATGCCAGTTATTTTCTTGGCTTTTAGATACAGTTGCATATTGAAAAGCAGGTCTTCGCCTACGTTGAGACCTTCAGGGAATGTGATATGGTTGTCGGAGATAAGAGTGAGGCGTGTCAATGATGTACATAATGATGGGAAAATAGTTCCTAAAAGCAGATTCCGTATATTCTCCTCTACTGTATTGGCATACGATTGGTGCAGATCTCGATGGTAGTTTGTGTATTCATGTCGTATGCTACAGCCTACGATATCTGCACCTTCCTCTATTGCCTTAGTATATAATTGCTCATAAGTGTCGAGATCTATCCAGTCGTCTGTGTCACAGTGAATAATATAATCTCCTGTGGCATGCTCAATACCTATTTGCCGAGCTACGGCTACGCCCTTGTTTACTGGTAGACAAATTATTTTTACCCAATTCTTTCGTATGGGATAATTATTAAGGATGTTTTTTAATACCTCAATGCTTCTGTCATTCGAACCATCGTCCACAAAAATGTATTCAATGGCACTCAATGTCTGCTCAAATAAGGATCGCAAACATGGTTCAATCACCTTTTCACGATTATATATGGGTATTACAACAGAGACTTTTGGCTTTATATTATTCTCCATGATGATGTTTGTTATTGATCAATTTTCTGAAAATGGGTATGCGATACACGAGTGGTTTCATTCCTGGCGCGAAGAAGAAAAGCAAGGAGAGATAGATAGCAATAGAAGGTAATACTACAACGCCTCCAAATCGGAGCATAGACCAAAGATTAGACTGTGGAACGAATCCTGCAGCAACAACCATTGTAACCATATAGGCAAAAGCTACGAAGAAGCAGAAGTAATACCGGGCTATACCTGTCCAATAGGTAGATATAGGTTCTTTTATGCCTTGAGAAAAGAGATAATAGGGCTTCCAAAGGACTACAATGAGGAACAAGCTTACAATCTTACCCATGAGAATGCCAATAATACCCCAATGCATGGCAATGGAGAGCGTTACTACAATATTGATAAATCCTTCTGCCCATGCTGACCAGACATCCCCATATAAGCCATAAGAGTGGTTGAACATGTCAACGATAGGACGTGTTTGCATAATAAAGAGATTCACCATGAAAAGTGTAACGATGAAGCCATTTAATTGATATTCTTCTCCTAACCACCATCCGATGAAGGGGTTTATAAGGAATGAAAGAGTAAATACAAGAATACCCGCTGTAAAATATTTTGCTGATGATAGTTGCCAAAAAATATCCTTTATGTGTTCTTTGTTACTTTCGGCTACAAGATTGCCTATACCAGCGGTCATGCCACTAAAGAATGTTAGAAACATAGTCGAAAGTTTGGTTATGACCATTACATAGTTGCCATAGTAGGCCACCATTTTCAAGGAAACAAATGCGAAAATCATCATTTCGTCACTTTTTGTCAAAAGGAAATCTTTCATCTGATGGATGACAATCTGCTTTGTTTTTTTTATGACGTCTGGATACTCTTTCAAAAGACGGCGCCCTTGTCGTTTATCGGTTTTTAGCCAAGGATATTCTTTATTTATCTTCCAGTTGAGCACACCGCATTGTATCCATGCGGCTACAAATTCAATAGCTACCCATAAATAGAGGTTCTGATAGTAAATAGCTAAAACTATCTGTAAAATGGACTTTAGGAAATTGAAACTTTGGCTATAGATGGCTACAACATACATTTTTTGGTCTGCGCTAAGCAGAGTTTGTCGGTAATTGATGAAATAGCCAATAGCACTGGAACCCAAGAAAGAGAAAAAAGTGAAGTATATAATTCCCAGAGGCAGGTCAGAGTTTCTGAACATTAGTGGAAAGGATATACTTACTAGTACCCCTCCGACAACAATGAATTGTCCAATACGTTTGTATAAGAAACCCAAGAGTGAAATGATGTCGCATATTTTTTCTCTGTCATTATTGGCAAGTGGTTTGAAAAGAAAATAGCTAACACTAAGTCCAATCCCAAGTTCTGATAGATTGAGTAATCCTAATATGCTTAATAATGTGCCTGTTAGACCAATGAAATCTGCACCAAGATTATCAAGGAATACTTTGCGAGAAAAGAATGCGACAAGGAAACTGAGACAGTAGAACAAAAGTCCAACCTCAGCATTGAGAATGCTCTTGTGCGTTCTTTGTCCCATATCTTATTTAATGATCATTTTTTATTAATAATGTAAAAGAAATCGTTCTTTATTCTTCTAAGAGTAGCACGAATATTACTGATGTTAAGATTTCCATTTATGTCATCTATAGGCATAATTAGAGGTAAATGCTTAATGCGTAGATGATTATGCGCACAAAATACGTTGATAAGTCGTTCGCTCATATAACCATATATTCTGCTTTGGACAGGATCATCGATGGGGGGGACACGATGTTCAACCTCGAAAAGGATATCGAAGAGCCATTCTGAATAAGCATTGAAATATTCCCATTGGGTTATAAACATATTATAGCCGACAGATTTATTGCTATGATCCATCGTCTTTTCAAAAGCTGGCATATATTGAGGACTGCGTTCTTTGATTATCTGACGGAGTATCTCCCAATCTTTTGCAATATGAAAGTCTCCATATTGTTGGGTGTTGCTAACGCGCCAATGGCGGGCTATAGGGAGAATGATATCGTATTTCTTTAATATTTTCTCTATATCGGGGAATTGATATTCTTGGTTGAGAAAGACTTCTGTTGAAATAAAACTTTTATCAGCAGAGAACTGGGGCCATTTCTTGGTGAAATCAAAAAAGCGACGATAATGATTCAGTCCTATGATGTCAACATCTTTTAGATTTTTCCATGCCCAATAGTGGCAAGTGAGTTCACAGAAATGAGGGTTTTTAATAGAAATGTTATCGCTTTCATCATCTGGTTGATAGCCATCAATATGGTCATGCAATGCTGCTCCAGCTTGGATAGGCAGGAAATATGGATGCTGTGGTAGAGGCACTTCTTTGTGGGAACAGATGAATATCTTAATATTACTCATAGACTAACCGTGTTGTGTGTGAATAAAATCTGTACTCTTGCGATCCATATGCAATATGTTTTTCAGCATTTTGAATACCAAACTAGGAATAGCTAGTACTTTTTTGAAAGACTGAATGCGTAATGGTGCAGGAATTGCTATTAATAAAGATAGCGCCAACATGGCGAAAAGAAACCACCATTTTTCGCACCAATCAGACACAACGATGGTCATAAGAACAGAGATAACTCCTAATAAGACGATGAGGATTGAGCGGGGAATGAGGGCCTGCTGAATGGTCTTGTCTACAAAATTGATATTACCATGAAGGATCGCTTTGGGAACCTTCGGCAAGTTGCTCAGCAAACTTTGGACTTGGGCTGTCATCCAGCGCATACGCTGGCGCTGGAAGTTATCTTGATTGCTGACTTTTTCGTCAAACACATGAATTTCTGATGCATATTTGATGTAAATGCCTTGTTGGAGTAATAGGGCTTCCATTTCACGGTCTTCGCCAGCTGTGGTTAGCTTGAATACATTCTCTTTAAAGAGTTCATATTTGAAGCACATGCCAGAACCTATCAAGGCAGAAGATAAACCTAAGCGGTTATGAGCTTTTCGGAAAATGGTGTTGTTGATTTCTTCGCTGGCACCATCCAATACCGCAACATCGTTGTTAGCGTTTTTGGCGCAACGATGGCATTGGATGGCATCGTAGACGCTGCAAAGCACATTGAGTTGAGAAAGGAATTCGGGGCGAACCACATTGTCTGCGTCCAATATGACTACATTATCATAATCGGTATTAACGTTCTCAATTGCAAACTGCATGGCTTTTGCCTTAGAACTTTTTTCAAATGACGGCTGGAGTAGGGTGATGGGGAGTTTAGTTAATTGTTCGTTTGTCTCTGGCTGCATGTGGTCGGAGATGACAATGACTGTATATAGCTCTTTAGGGTAATCCTGCAGAAGAAATTGTTTCACTGCATTGATGATTACTTTATCTTCTTTGTAAGCAGGGTATAAAATCAGAAATTTGTTTAAGCGTTCGCTAAGTGCTGCAGCATGGATGGCGATGCGGTCTTCTTTTTCATAAAAGAGGGAGATAATGGCAAAGAAAACGACATAAACCACTGATCCTGAAATGATGAACCAGAGGATAATCTCAAATATGTGTATAATCTCCCAGATATTCATGGCTGTTCTTTATTTCTTTTCTTCATGAAAAATTGAGCGAATTTCGTTTTTCCTAAAAATTTGAGATTAAATATTGCCCAGAGCGTCACTAAAGGTGAACGTAGGAATGTCTTGTCCCACATCTCATCAACTAAATAATCTGGTGTTGCTAAGGCAAAGAAGAATAGGCAGATTGCTCCCAAGAACCACCATTTGATGACCAGTGTAAAATAGATAAAAGGTAAGACCAGACTCATTATCATAATAATACCGACCAGGACTGTCCTAGGTACCAGCATCCATTGGATAATTTTGTCTGCCAGATCGCGTTGTTTGTTTAAAAGCGCTCCAGGTAAATATTTGATATTCCAAAACAGATTCTTTAATTGTTTGACAGCCCAGCGACCATGTTGAAGATTGAGCTTTTCCGTGGTCCGCACTTTTTCACCATAAATGAGAATATCATGAAAATAATCAATGTAAATCTGGTTGCGTAATAACATGGACTCTAACTCTTTGACTTCTGCCGAGTTTTTTGTTCTCATCACATTTTCTTTGAACCATTTGAATTCAAATGCTGTGCCAGCATCTGCCAACGAAGCTGACAGTCCGAGATTGATATGCCCCTTTCGGAAAATGGTATTGTTGATTTCTTCAAAAATGGCAGCCATACGTGCTGCTGCCGTATCCCGATTTCTAGAAACGGTATGAGCCTGGATGGCTTTGGTGGCAGCGGATTCGTAGGCATTATTCATTTCTGTTAAAAACTCCTGGTCCACAATGTTATCTGCATCCAACACCATAGCCACATCATAGATTTTGAATTCGGGCAGATTTAGAATAGCATATTGGAGGGATTTCGCCTTTGAACTTTCTGCAAAATTAGGTGTCAACAGGGTGATGGGGTATTGCGCTAATCGCATATTGGTGATTTCACTCTGATGATCGGAAATGACAGTCACATCAAATAGACGCTGAGGATATGATTGGGCTAATATAGATAATATCGTCTGCTCAATTACATGATCCTGTTTGTAGGCGGGAATCAAAATGATGAAACGCCGTTTGATTTTAGCTTCGTTGATATTGGTTGTTCTTGAAAAGAGGGAGGCAATGGAGAAAATACCTATGTATATCACTGTCACTGCGATAATGATGAAGAAGAACCAATCTACTATATATAATATATCCCAGAAATCCATATTATGCCAATTGAGAATTCTTAAGACTCGCTAGCGCTCATATAAGCGACAAAGTCGAGCGGAGAATTGATTATTATTGAAGTCACGTAAACCATTGGTGGTCGCTTTGAGAAGATCCATTCGACCTTTGATTAGATACTTAATGATATCTCGGGTAGCTACAATCATTTGTAAATAGGTGTATGCTAAGTACTTTTTTATTCCTGTGAAATTCCGCTTTACAAGTAAAAGTCGATTGCGAGTGATGTAATAGGTTCGTAGAGGACTATTTTGCCCAGTGCTCTGACTCTCTTTATGGTAGATGGTGCTAGCGGGTTCGTACCAGATCTCATAACCAGCACGGGTTATCATCATCGACCAATCTAATTCCTCATAATAAAGAAAAAAGCATTCTGGCATAAGCCCGACTTTGTCAATCACTTCGCGTTTGAGCATCATGGCTGCGCCATGAGCATAGGGGGTTTGATAGGGTGTGTCATATTGCCCCTTGTCCTCTTCGCCATAGCCTATGGCTCGGTTGCGAATCGTAATGGGGGAGATTGGAGTGTAACCTGCAAATTGAATGGGGTTATTGCCCCAAGCAAAGCGTATTTTAGGGCATACCATTCCTATCTCGGATGTAGACTCAAGTCGTTGAATCAAAACCTGAGGATTGAAATCTTTGAAAAATGTATCATTATTAATAAGGTATAGGTATCTACCCTTTGCTGCTTTAATCCCTAAATTGTTCCCTCCAGCGAAACCAAGGTTCTTGTCACTACGAATAACTATAATCTTGGGATAACGCTCTTGAAGAACACTTGCTTCATTTTCATTAGAACCATTGTCTACCACAATCACCTCCATGTCTTCATTGAAGGTGATGCTATCAATCAATGCGCATGTATCGTTCAGCCCATTATAATTGACTGTGATGATGGACAGTTCACACTCTTGAGGCAAGTTTCTTCTCCAGTTTTAATCGTTTTCTTTCTGCACGTTCTGCTAGTTGCTTGTTTTCTAGTTCAATCCAAGCTGGTTCTATATATGGTAAAATGTAAACAATGGAGAGCCCTCCATAATAAATCAAACAATTTGGGAACTGCATTAATATCTGGTTGGCATAACCTCCCAAATGGATGGCAACAAATGCGCCACAAAGTCCGCCTCCGATTCCGACAAGCGACTTGTTCTTTATTTTAAACAAAACTGTCCAACATGCACCACCTAACATTATTAACGTTGTGAGGATAAAGACTGTTAGACCAACAGGACCCGTTCTTACCCATATAAATACATACTCAGAATCTGGTGGAATCATCGATAATCTACGATATTTGTTATTCGCGGGAACATTCTCCTGATTCATACCGATGCCAATACCCCAAGGTGCATCTTGAATGTATTTCCTGATGGCAGCCTTATTGATGTCACGAACATTTGCAGATGCGTCTTTTTTATCAAAGGCAGAACGCATTCGGCGAATTTGTTGATTACCTTGTCCAATGTTTGTAAATACTAAAATAAATGCAAAAATAACGAATGCAATTGAAAAAGGAACTGCAATTTTAACAGATTTTGAAAGGAAAACATATACGATTAAACCTGCTGCTAAGCAAAAAATGGCTGTTCTTGTTCCGGATTGGAACATACCCCAGATAACTAAAATCGCAACAACGGCATAAAAAATTCGAAATTTGTTAAATCTTGTTGTTATTGCAAAGATGATAAAAGCAACAGCCGCAGCTGCAGCATTACATCCATAATTGGCTGCGTCACTAAATGTAGAAAAGTATCTAATTAAGGAACCTCCGTTAAGAACGTGTGTCCTGGCTGCATGTGTCCAAAACCATGCATTTTCTATATTGGTAAAACCATAGTTTATCTGTTTATATGTCCATATTACAGAAAACAAAGCAAGTCCTCCCCAAATCATTAAATATCTTAATAAAGACTCGGGAGTTGATATATATATTGAAAATACAAGAAATATATACAATAATTGAAATGCCATTAATCGGGCGCCTTGATACCAGTTCCCAATGTTGATTCCTAAACCACAAGTGTCATTTAGAATTTCAATCGTGCAAAAACCACACCAAATCATTAATGCAAATAACATCATATTTGCACATTTCTCAAAGTGGGGATTTACTCTGGCGTCAATGATTGCTATGGCTAATAGAGTGATTTGGAGCATCTCATTAGGGAGAGACAACGGGATTGTTAAACGTGTAGATACATCCTTCATTTGGATAAAATAATTCACGATAAATAATATCCAAAACGTCAACATTTTCCATCTAAATGCACAGTAAACAGCTATGACTAAACATGGTATTAAACAGACAACTGCAAATGATGAAAACCCTGCATGTGTCAGTTGATACAGCGCCAACAAAAACAGAAGAAAGAGTAATAATACTCTTCCTCCGTTTTCGCGGGAATATGTGATATATGAATTTGTCATTTATTTGGCATGACTATTTTCAACGGCTGTCAAACCCATTTGAGAGATGCGATATACAAAGTTGTTGAACTTGGTATAAGGTGGCAACTGCCCTACAAACTCTTCAACTGCATAACGCTGTGCCTCAGTGAGGTACATATAGAGCGTGTTTTGGTCTTCCAATTGTGACTGCAGTTCCTTTAATGCTTTCTGGTCGACATCTTTCCAAGTACGGTTGGCTCGGGTAACCAGCAAATTGATAGTACCCATGTTCAGTAATGCAGGAGGTACTGAGTTGTCGTCCAAGTTCGGATATTCAATAATGGCAATCTCATTAGGCAGGATGTCTGGGCAGATATCTTTGATATCCTTGGCCATGATGAAGCGGCTATCCTCTGCCAGGTAATCCTCATCATAGGTCAAACGACGCACCTGAAGACCAATAGAGATCCAATAGTTTTCTAATTCTTGAGCAATATAGCTCTTACCATTACCTGCATCCGTAGAAATGAGGTTGAGCACATTTTGCTGACCCTCTTTGAAATGGGGGAGGAGGGATTTGCTTAACTGACGAAGAGCCATATCGGCAATCGTTTTGTTGAAACGACGGTAGCGGAGGGTACTTTCCTTGGGGAAGCAACCCATAACGGGCACCTTGGTTATACGTTCCGAACGCATACGGTCACGAAGGGTACGATCTAACAACTCGATGATGAAGAAGTATAATGCTGTCAAGGCAAATGTCAGCAAGAATGCACCAAGTAGAATCATCATACGGTTGGTTGGCTGGGCGTTCATGGGGAACATCGGTGGATTCAGCACGCGAAGCTTAGCCGTGGTCATCTGAAGGTTGCGCTGACGCAAACGAGCTGAATTCAAAGCCTTTAGCATCTCCATATAGTTACCTTCGATGAAGGAAATATGGCGATCCTTACGAGCCAAGGTTGCACCAATTGGGGCATAGTATAAAATTTGCCTATCAAGTTTCTCACGCATGATGTCTTGAGCACTCATTTCAGCTTTTGTCTTCTCAAGTAACAGAACTTGATCTAGCCATTTTTGAATCATGTCATTGGCTTTAACCCCCGTTTCTGTACTATATGATCCTGCTTCAATGTCACGAGTCAATTCTTTCATTCTAGCTGTACGGTCTTGAAGCATTTGCTCTGCTTTAGCCAACTCTAACTGAGATTCTACATTGCCTTCTCCTCCTTCACTGTTCATTAGACGGAGGTTCGAAATACGAGATTGGATTCTCGAAATATCGGTAATCTGGTCAGTAAAGTCACGATTAGCGCGAATGATTTTGGCTCGGTCACCTAATTGGCGCTCCAAATAGTCCATTAGAGATTTTGCGGTGGTGTAATTCATCAATTGACCGTTATCTGATTCTTGTTGGTTAGCATCCATACCAGCAACTACTTTTGTTTGCTCATTATAGTTGATGATTCGCTTGGATACATTATATCGAATTAGATCATCTTCGGCACCCGTTAAAATCTTATAAAGACGGGCTACCTCACGCTCGAAGAACTTAATCACATCATTGGTTTCACCAAAACGTAACTGTTGGTATTGGCGTGCAAACACTTCATTTAAAATATCCAAAGTGTTGTAAGTAATACCTGCATCATTAGCAGAATAGGCTACATCTATAATATCACTTCTTTGTAACTGCAGAACTTTTAAACGACTAGTGATGCTATTGATGCCAAACCAAGGATGGTAATTTAACAAACTGAATATATAGTTGTCCTGGGAAGGTTTCTCGTATGCCTTTAAATTGGCATAGGTTGCCTGTTCACTATTATGATTTATCAGGGCTTTTACATCAGCAGGTACTGTGGCACTTAGCTGACGGAAATGTTCTGAAGAGATGTAATTATTATCCTTGCTGGGATTTCCATACATCATACAACGAGCAAACAAACGAAGAGATACTTCATGAATAGTCACATCTGTGGTCATCAGCAACATTAAATTCGTAATGTTTGTCTGAGAGTTTCCACCTGCAGCACCAGTACCACCTTCCAAGTTGTAACCGGTAATCATACCAGTATAAATGGTCGTATTGGCATCGTAGACACGCTCCATGTTACGAGTCGCAAACCAAGCCACAATCAGAGCAATAAGTGGTAAAATGATTAAATACCAACGAATCTTGTAAAGGAATCTAACAATATATCTGAACAAATCCATAGTCTTCTCTCTTTATTGTTAATACTTATTTTTTTGCTGCTTTTTTAGCTGCTTTTTGGGCCTTTGCTTCAGCCTTTTCTAGAGCTTTTAGCTTTTTCTCTTCTTCTTCTGCCGCCTTTTTTACACGCTTCTCAACCGCTTTATTCTCCTTAGCCAATTGCTTTTCTGACTTTTGAATATTCTTATCCAAAGTTATTTCTGTAGTTGAGTTTGTTAAGATAGGCGTATGGGTAATGATTTCCAAAGTCAAAATGTCTGTAATAATCTCCGCTTGCTTACTTTGATATGAATTAACAGCTCCATCCTCTCGAGATTTGGTATATGCAAAATCTTCAATAGACATATTGCCATTATGAAAATCCTCCAAATTCAAAGCACCAGCTCCTTGGTAAATAGCCGCATTTTCACTAGCAGTTTTTAATTGAATTAGACCTGTGGTGATTTTTGTATAAAGGGATGCAATTTGCAATTTTAGTTGATCATATTGGTAATCCTTGTTATATATTGCTTGATCAACTTCCAATCTTTTACGTTTAACAGCTGCACCTAAGTCCAATATGTCTTCAACAGGAACTGCCAGATTTACACCGACATTCCAGTAGCTTTGCTCATTACCCGTAAACTGCATCAACTGAAGCGTATAATAGCTGGATGAACTTTGCCCCCAAACATCACTCACACCATAACTATAGCTCGCATGGCCTGTCAAATATGAAAAGATATGCCGTTTTTGCTTGGCTACTTCCGCCTCGGCAATTTCTTGAGCCTTTTGCAGGGACATTACCTGAGGGGTGGACTTGGCATTTTCAAACAATACAGCGAGTGGTGGCAGATGGAATTCTGAGAAATTAATATTTTTCTCTTTACTCGAGTCAAAGAAACCTGCTGCTATTCCACTGTCATCGAACGACTGCGCGAACGAAACGCTGCTTACACCTGCTATAGCTACGCAGAATAACAAACGTCTGAACCTGTTCATTTTTTTATTTTTTTTATTATACATTTCCTTTTTGAATCATTGAGGTGAAGGTACGGAAGAGAATCTTCATGTCGAGCATGAAGTTATAGGTTTGTCCGTAGGTGATATCCAATTGCTTACGCTCCTCAGCCGACATCATGCCACCCTTGCCACGTTCCTCGACTTGCCAAAGACCTGTGAGCCCGGCAGGTGCCATGAAACGGTCGATGCTGGCATCGGCTGTAAGTTTCTCTGCTTCGTAGAGTGGGAGAGGACGATTGCCGACAATTGACATGTCGCCCTTGAGGATATTAAAGAGCTGCGGAAGCTCATCGATGCTGGTCTTGCGGATAAACTTACCCACCTTGGTGACACGGGGATCGTTCTCGATCTTGACAAATGCATTTTCGATCTCTTCCTGCTTTTCCTTGTTAAAGTCGCTTTCTGCTACAACAAAATCATCGCCGACGAGCATGACCTCATCGTCGCTGATCATCATGTCGGACTCCATACCCGTGTCCATCATCATCATTTCTGCCTCCAAACCAAGAGGAGCCGTAATGACGGCCTTATCCTTTTCCTCGTCCTTGTTTTGCTCAGCATATTGGTTGCCAGCTTCTTTGGCGACTTCCTTCAGACGATCCTCCGCATCGACATACATCGAACGGAACTTCAGGAAATTGAAGATGGTGTAGTTAGTTCCTACGCGCTTTGACTTGAACAGTACGGGGCCCTTGCTCTCCAGGCGGATGGCAATGGCCGTGATGATAAAGACGGGTGAGAGGATGATGATGGCAAAGAATGAAACAACGATGTCGAACAAGCGCTTCCAAATAGGAATCTTGAATTTCAAGATGCGGTGCTTGGCAGACTGCTCATCGAACAACATGCCTTCGCGGTCGGAGATGAACTGAATCTTCTTGTTCAACTCGGTCACAGAGGCATCCACGGAGATGGTATCGTTGATACCGCACTTCTGATAGACCTGACGGTCCTCAGCCGTTAACTCATGAGTGAGCAGAATGACATAGACGTTCTTGCATTTCTTTCTCAGATAGGTGATAGCCGTAATGTCTTCATTACGGATGGTTTGTTCGAAGAAGAGGATGAAATGTTCATTGCGGACGTGGGATACGCAGACAGAAGCTGCCTCCTTGTAGTTCTTGGCGAACTGTACAAGGCGTCCGGGAATGTATTTCAACCGTTCTTCGGTTTCTTTATTGTTACCTAAATATACTACACCTATCATATAATATACCTATTATATATTTATAT
>Ga0247610_10000489_pt1 | contig 55477 bp, 93 predicted proteins | sample 174DNAGHGhighgp2_FD_193483 | JGI IMG/M metagenome (GOLD analysis project Ga0247610, IMG submission 193483) | Sheep rumen microbial communities from Palmerston North, Manawatu-Wanganui, New Zealand - 1742 DNA GHGhigh gp2 | ecosystem: Host-associated > Mammals > Digestive system > Stomach > Rumen...
CTGAAAAGAAGGAAATTACCTTGCTCGAACGTTTCGAGAAGCGTGCCCCCAGCAAGTCGGTTGCTAAGAGAGTTTATAATCTCGTCAAGGATCATCCTTTCATGGAAATGAGCCTTACTGAGCTGCTTGCTCTTAAGGGCATTGGTCGTCAGGCGCTTCTGCTGGTTACGGAAGTTGCCTCCGACATTATGGGTAAGAAGTAATTTACTTACCTGGTTTTGTGCAGAAGGAGCCTGAAATAATATGGCTCCTTTTATATGCCCGTTTAGCTCAATTGGTTAGAGCCGGCGACTTATAATCGTCAGATTTAGAGTTCGAATCTCTTAACGGGCACCATTCATTTTTAAAAATGAAAAGGAGAATGTGGCAAATGAAAAACATCGACACTGGTATTCAACTTGGTGACCTCTTCGGCAAAAGGCGAATGGCTGATATGGCGTTCGAGCTTAAGAAGCAAAAAGACTTAGCAACCTCGCGGATTGTTCAGCAAGAAGAAATTATTAAGTCACAGGCAATTGTAATTAAAATGCTGTGCAATGAACTTCGTTCGTACAAGGAAGACACAATTAGCGAAAATGACAGATTGAAGAAGTCTCTTGCAGGAGCTATGGCAATGCAGAAAAGTTTGCAGGAATATGCGGAAAGTCTTGAAAAAAGGCTGTCTTCAACGACGCTTAAAAGCACTGTGTGAAGTATTGTGTGAACTTTTACATTTTTTCTGTGAATTTAATGTTTCATAGAAGCATTTTTAAATTCAAAATGGAAATGTAAAAAGTGGCTTAAACACTAGAAAAAGAGCCTCAGCCGTTATGGCCGGGGCTCTTATCTGGTGGAGCGGATGATGGGAGTCGAACCCATGTTTACAATGGCTTAAAGCCATTGAAATTACAGCACTTTTTATTTTTCGTGTGAAGATTCATGTGAACTTTCGGTAAATATGCTCTCCATTTGAGCGTCTATCTGGTCAGAGAATTTATCCTCTTTGCCAAGCATGGTATGGCGATAAGTAGTCTTTAGCATGTTATCCGTCTTATGCCCTAGGCGTTTTATCTGGTACTGGTCAGGCACGCCGATGGAATGTGCTTCAGATGCCTCAAAATGCCGCAAGTCATGGAATCTGCTTGGCGGTACGTCAGCTAATTTACAAAATTTAACGTAGTTTTTGTAGATAGCATTCTCTGATAAATGGCATATATACTCGCTTTTATGAGGAGCATTCTCTATTAATACTGCGATTCTTTCTGGTAACTTAATCCAACGATCTCCAGAATAACTCTTAGTTAATTTTTCATGTGACTCGGTCTTTCTTCCATCTGCTGTAGATTTACCTCGGACTAATGCTCTCTGGACGTGCAGCCGACCGTCGACTACATCAGTAAATTTTAATCCTCGGATTTCAGACATACGAAGCCCAAGCCAGCATCCGAGTAAGATTGGCAGCTCATATTCTGTGCCTTTGGCTATTAGCCAAATCTTCTTTATCTCATCTTCTTCTGGGATGTGAACATTGTAAGGACGTTTCTGAGGTAGCACAGTGTGCAATACAAAGTCTGGCCTGTAGAAATTCAAAATGGAAGAAAGAAAGCCATGAGCATTGCGTATTGTCTTTGGGCTTATTCCTCGTTTAACATCTGTGTTTACAGCCATTTGCACATCTTCTTGGGTAAGCTTAGTGATATTTATGCCCATTATAGATTGCAAATAGTTTTCTTTATAGCGAGTATAGCCAAGTATTGTTGATGGTGATAAGACTGCTTCTTTAAGTGATATTTGGGCCTCCATTGCTTCTTTTACTGTCAAGGATACATGCTTTTCAACTTTTTTTCCAGCATAAATTTCTTTTGCCTTTTGTTTGACAATTTTCTTGTCCTTATCTGTGATACTGTATTTCTGCCCGTTGACTTGAATTTGAATTCGCCAACTACCAGATGGTAACTTTTTTGGTTCCGGTATTTTCAACAAAAATCCCTCCTAAAGTTTGTTGAAGATTTTTGCTCCACCCGTTTCAAGTATAACATTCTTGTTTCAGAATTGCAACTAAAATATGATGGGAGCGATTGACAAATTATGATTGAAATGCTTATGATGATCTCACGTCGACGGAATAAAATATGAAAGGACGTTATTAAATTGTCAAAAGTTGTTCTTACAGAAGAGCAAAGGCAAAAAGAAAAGATGCTCAAGCGTATGGACAAGTTCGATTCAGTAGTCACGGAGTATTTACGAGCTACTGGCTTTACTACCGATCAATTTTCAGCGAGGATTGGCGTAAGCAAGTCTACTCTTTGGCGCTATCGTACGCATGCTGAGTCATTTAGTAAAGCTCCGTTCTCTGTAATAACCGCTATTCTGCATTTAGCAAATTGTTCGAATGAAACTATAAGATATATTTGTGGACTGTGAGGTATAAAATGGCCTATCTCAAATCTGAATTATCTGAAAAGAGCAAGTATTGGATTCCTAAGCACCGTTACTATGAGCTCAAGCATTACTGTCTTCAGTACAAACATTGGTGGGAACTGTATGTTAAACTGCAATTCAAAATGGAAGCATATAAAGGCTCCGAAGTGCATAGCAGCGCACCTAGTAACCCCACCGAGAAACAGGCAATTATTATGGCTGAATGTAAAAAGGCTATGGAGTTGGTTGAGAAGACAGCACGAGACACTTGTAAGAACGAACCAATGCTTGCACCATTTCTGCTTAAGTCTGTGACGGAGGCTCTTCCCTACCATCAGCTGCAAACTGAGTACGAGATACCTTGCGGTCGAGATATGTTCTACGAATTGTACAGACGGTTCTTTTATATTTTGAGTCAGCGTAGAGGGATCTAGTCGCAGGAATTACAACCTCTTTATTGGAGGTGATTTTACTATGTTTCCAGATTCAATCGCAGATTATAAAGTAATTGCGTATCTTCATCGGCAAATGGCTGATTTATATGAAGCACTTGCTGATAGGGACATGCAAATTGCTATTCTTAAACACGATGCTAACTGGCAAACAGAAGAAGTCGATCATATGAAAGAGTCCTAAACAGGGCTCTTTCTTTTTTTCGCAGGAATTACAGCTCTTTTTATAGAAAGGAGCTGATTCAAATGCTATTTTTAGATCAAAAGCTTAAAGAAGAATCTTTCAACTGGCATGGGTATAAGCCCGAATGGCATAATGAACATATCACAGAAGGCGATATTGGTATGATTGCTAGGCTTGCCTATAGAATAGCCGATTATCGGAGTTGTTCCGAATCGGAAGGTTTTACATGGCAAGAAAGCGAAATCGCTGATCTTCTTACTATGGTATGGAGAGCAGGCTATCGGAGCTGCGCCGATTCTATTAAAGAAAGAGTTCTTCCAGATTTAAAAGGGGTTATAAATAGCTTTGAACGCTAATACGAAGTAAGAGCTTGTTTAATGCAGGCTCTTTCTTTTTTTCCGAACGCAGGTGCCCAGAATAAATGTTATTTTTGTATCCTAAAAATTCCCCGGGTAATAATTTTGGGAAAGTTTTATATCCGCATCTTTTACAGCTTTCTTAATGAGAAGCTTTATTAAATGAAAGGAGCTGCAAAACATGAACCAAGAAAAAATGGCAAATGAGCTTGACAGAATTTTGGAGAAATTGACGAAAGTAGATCCATTATCTGAGCAATACACAAAAGGCGTAAAAAACTTTGGTGATCTTATGGATGCGCTTCATAAGGAGCTTAGATCTTGCGATGAAAGCCTTGCTAATGACCAGAAAAGAGCTATAGACAAAGACAAACTCGAACTGGAAAAAGACAAGGAAAAGCATGCACAGATTCAAGCTAGAAGAGAAGCCATTCTTAGCATCATTAAACAAATACTCGTGATATTTGGTATGGCCGGATGCATTGTACTGACGGTTTTCTTCGAACAGTCATCGATCATCAGCCAAAAGGCATTCAGTTTTATTAAGTTCTTTAAACCGTAAAGTTCTAAAAGAAGTGGGTTATTTACATGCCTGCTTCTTTTTTTCGCATATTTTGCACCTCTTATAATGGAAAGAATCCATAAATAATTGAGAGGAGTATAAAGATGGATGATATGAACATTAGATCAGATTTTACTAAAGGCTTGATCTCAAAACTCGTATCGAAAGCAATTAAAGACAAGCTTGGAATTTCCCCAACTTTAACTTTTAAAGGCCCGATCGAGTTCCAAAAAGATGAAGACTATGCAGATCTGGATTTGAGTGTGCACATCAGCATTCCTGTAAGTGATATTTCAAAATTACTTAAGGATTTAATCTAAAAAGATTGGCGGCTTTTACAGTCGCCTTTCTTTTTTCGCATATTTTACAGCTCCTATAATGAGCATAAAAACCATTATTTTACTATGAAAGGATGCTAAAAATGAAAGAAGCAAAAGGAGAGAAAATGAACCGTTTTGGAATGTTTCTTGGAGCCGCTGCTTATGGATTTACTCATGCGCCCATCATTGCGGTAAAAGAAATTAAAAAGGAGCTCAAAAGAAGAGAAAACGAAAAAATAAAAAGGGATGCCCTTAAAGGAATTCTCATGATGAGAAAGTACATCAATGAAATGCATGATTCCGGAGAAATGGACGATGAAAAATATATTGATATCATGGTCACTTCTCTGACTGAATACATTAAATTGTTTGAATGATTTCTTTATGAGAAGCTTTTAACAAGGCTTCTCTTTTTTCGCATATTTTACAATTCTTATAATGAAAGGAGAGATTCGCTGGGTTATGCCAGGCGAGGGGTGAAATTCCCTAGACTCATTAATAGTTTAATAGTAGAACACTCAGCAAATTATATTTAGATCTGAGAGACGTAAGTTTGAAGCTTACAATCCTTTTATTTTTTCACATATTTTACAGCTCTTATAATGAGAAAAAACAATAAAAATAGGAGGAATTACAAAATGAATAAAGCATTATGCGTGGCAACAAAGATTCTTACGTCGTATGCTATTTGGGGAATTATCACGATTTGTGATCCGGTTCTGATTTCAGAAGAAGCGGCACAAAGTTGTAAGATTCTCGAAGTTGCCAAAGACGTAACGGATATGATGATCACTGGATGCAAATTAGCATTTGTATGCCCAATCGTTGCTGTGAAATCTATTCTCAAAAAGGAGGAGTCCTAAACAGGGCTCTTTCTTTTTCGCGTAATTTATACCCACTATTATGACACTAAATATTTTAAGGAGGTTTTTTATGAAATTCTTTACTTATCTTGGTGTGTACGCAGCATGTGTCATGATATATAAAACATTCGAGTATTTTGAAGAACCTGCCGATATATTTATCAAGAAGACAGTTAAGAAAAAGTTCGATGAAAAATTCGGAAAATGCAAGTGCGAGAAAGAGCAAAATGAGAGCGTGAATCTTAGTAATGACGAGGTTGGAGAAACCATTAATCGCATAGGATTCTGAGCGGCTTTTACAGTCGCTCTTTCTTTTTTCATTTTGTTCATGAAATTTTCCTTGCATGTGTGATATATTTATAGCACATATGAAAGGAGGTTTTAATCTATGCCAAGAGTATTAATTGATACCATTGACGACGGAGGTATGATTGACTATGTATACAAAGAGGATGACGGATCTTACTTCCATGATATTTATTACAAGGAAGATGAGCCCAATCCGGATGATACGGGTGAGTATTACATAGCCGAGAATGGCGAGTTTGCAGACGAGTAATTCGCAAAAAATACAGCCTCTATAATGACAAAGATTTTTAGTTATGGAGGTTGTAACTATGGAAGAAAAGAAATCTGTTGTGGCGTATCAAAGAGATAAAAGCTATATCTCGAATGCCATCAATGAACTGAAAGGCCATGCCGAGAGATTGGAAAAGGCTGCTCCCAATGAATTCGGGACAGCACTCTACGATCTCCTGGAGGCGATCCAGTATCTTGAGGAAGTATTCGAAAGCTTTGCCTCGGAGTACATTCCCAGCTAAGAAAAACCAAGCAAAACCACATAAGTTAATAATCTAAGAAGACGAGGAGTCATAGTGATATTTACTATGGCTTCTTTTCTTTTTATGCAAAGAAAGGAGAAAAAATGTTTAAAAAGAAAGACCACTATAACTATGAAATCATCACCCTTGATGCATCTGAGCCCAGAGAGTTCAAAGGCGAAAGTATTGTTGGAAAACGTATTCGCTTCGATTCTAGTTCTAGAGACTATAGCGGAAATCGCGAGTATGACCGGGTTTTTATTGAAAAAATTTTTAAGCAACTGAATGATCGTATTAAACTGTTTGGATTTGTGTCAATTGAAACGATTAATCTTCGGCTTGGAATTCATAGCGATCCAGACGACATTGACGCCATTAGGGTCTATCACAAGAATGGTGATAAGAAGCTTTATCCTGCCTTGAGCATGCCTAAAGATCCTTATATGGGATATGACATCATAATTTATGAAAGGTGAGTGGATTGTACCATGACTGACGAAGAATTTATATTTCGCCAAGAAATTAAAGAAAAGAAAGCAGCCGGCCGAGGAGCATATCACAAAAAATGCGGAAGTAAATCTAAGAAAGTGACATTCCCGTCAGATTACTTAACAAATGCTGAAAAGAAAAGGAGAAATGGAAAAGTGAAAACCTACAACATTAACAGAGTTATTACCAATTATGAGGACTTTAAGAAACTTCCTCCCGACCTCATGCGTACTTATATTATCAATTGCCGAGACAGATTCGGGGCTATGGGATGTGATGTGGCAGCATCTATGGATGTGAAGAGAAGAACATTTGCCACCTTTATAGCCAATAGAAATATTGGGCTCGGAAAAGGCGGAAGAAGAAAACTCAGTCCTGATTGGCGTCGTTTCGTCCTTGGTGAAATTGATATTAATGGTAAGGAGCTCATTGAAGAAAAAGTTGAAGAACCCAAAGTCGAAGTTGAAAGCATTCCCGCGATTGATTGGGCCGAACCAGAGAAGTCCATCAAGATTACCGACGATGATATTCCTCTCGGTGCATCTATCGGTGCAATTATTGAAGCGCTCAAAGGCTCCGGTGCCAAACTCACAATCGAGCTTACTCTGTGATATTTGAAAGGGGATTTAGCAATGCTCAACAGAAATGATCGTAGAATTAATGCAGTTTATGCACCTTATCATGATCCTAATACCAACAAAATTACTGTAGACTATGTCGTAACTGTAGGAACTCATCAATATACTGGTAGCTTGACTGAATGCCCTAGTATTGAAGAAGCTAATAAAATAGCTAATTCTTTCCAGCGAGCTTATAACAAAGTTGCAGCTCAAGATGCATTAGGAAGTTTTATGAAGGTGGTATAAATGCAAATAAGTAAAAGCCTTATTGATATTGCTAAGTCTATTCCAATATGCACTGAAATGAGCGAAAAAGAAATTATAGTCAATTATTGCCCAAGTTTCTTTGGCCTACAAAGTCCAGATGAGGAATTTCAAATTTGTGGTTGGGCTGACCATGACTATAGCTGGCGTGATCAAATGAACAGTTGCACACAATGTTGGCAACGCAAAATAAAGATGGAGGAAAACGAACAAATGATTAAAGACTCTGGTGATCGTACGAAATTTGAGACTGGTGCAGTAAGAGACATGCACTCAGGTAAAGGCCGTATGGATCTTCTCCCCTGGCACGCCATTATGGAAGTGTCTAAACATTGTGAAGCCGGAGCTGTTAAGTACGGTGAGCACAATGTCGACAAGGGCATTCCTGTTCACAGCCTTCTCGATAGTGGCATTCGGCATGCTGCTAAGTTTATTACCAGGCAAGAAGACGAGCCTCATTTGGTAGCTGCCTGCTGGAATCTCCTGTGGGCACTTGAGATGATGTTGACTAAACCGGATATGGACGATCGGTATAAGGAGAAAGAATAAATGGAAATCATTGCATTTATTGTTTTAGGACTTATAAGCATCAGCGGATGGGCTTACGCAATTTATATTAATGATAGTTGGTTTAAGGATTCAATTAAAATAACAGAAGACTGGTTTAATAAGTGTCTGGAAATTAATGACACTTGGTACAAGCGTAATGTCGAACTAGCCAAAAAGGTCGATGAGCTTATTTCAGAAAAGGAGAAATCAAATGATTGAAAAAGAATATTGGATTAATAAGCATAAAGATCATCTAGCTTATAAATCATATCCTGACATGCAAAGGGCCTGGAATAATTTTAAACGATACTGTATGTCCTGCGGATTTAAAGCTAAATCCGAGAACGGAACTGAGATTATTTATTCTGAGGAGGAAGAATAATGCCTGACGAAGTTATGACTTTCAAGAAATTTGTTGAAGGTATTGGTGCTATGGCGGAGACCTGCAGATTGTGCTATGAGAATTTTCTTAAAGTAGGCTTTACTTCTAACCAGGCATTGAAGCTTACCGAAAAAGTTCTTGAAATTGCAACATTAGCCAATCAAGGAAGGAATCCGGAGGAAGAATGAACTGCTTATATAATATTGATCTTGTAGATGAGGAAGGAGAACAAATAGCAATGAGCACTAGTCAATATAGAGGTTTGCGATCAATCGCTATAGATAAAAAGAAAAAAGACGATATTCAAAAAGTCGTTAAATTAAAAAATAAAGGACATTCTAACACGGAAATCGCTCGTGAATTGGGGATGCCTGAATCAACGGTTAGAAACTATCTTAAAATCGCAGCATTAATCAATCAAGGAAGGAACCAGAATGACGAATGATATTTTAAGTCGAGATTTCTCCGAAGAATTCGTCACCAAAATGAAAAAAGCAATCGAGATGTCTCATTATAAGTACGGCTATGTGAGTAAGACGTATCCTGAATTAGCGCAGGCATATAAGTGCATTCAGGAGCGTCTTGATTTATATTTGAAGACCCATAATACCGAGTATCTCGTTGATGTGGCTAATTTTGCGATGATCGAATTTATGTGCCCAGCGTTCGAAGATTCCACGTATACTCCCACCGATAGCGGCCAATCTCCTGGTCTCGCAGGTGGGGTTTCTTATAAGGAGTTAATGGAAGGAGGATTTTGATGGTTGTTTGGCAAGCAATCATTGCGGCATTTATATTTGTGGCCGCTCTCGTGTATATGGTTTACTACTTTTGTGAAGCAGCTCCGTCTGGGTTGAAAATCTCTTTCCGTAAATTTAAATCGTTGTATGCGATTGCGCCAGATAAATGGGGTCTGCATCTTATGAGCGTAAGCTATGCTACTTACACCGAAGATGGGCACTATAACGATCTAGTTATGCTTCATTTTTCTATACTTGAGACGATCCCCTACGAATTGTTCAGACGAAGACTTGAGCATGAGCAAGAGCAGCAAAATGCTAACCGTGTATTGGAAGAGGCGATCAATTGCTGGCAAAAGGATATTGACACGTATAGAGAGAAGTATTGTGGAGGTGCTAAGTGAAATCTTGCCGTACTTGTGCATATCGTGGGTATGATAAAGATTCTCCTCCGTGCGATACGTGTCGAGAAATGCACGATAATGTGACATATCCTATTTATCCAGCATTTTGTTCCATTCCTATTTCTGAGCAGCCTCGGCATGAAGAGGGCTGCTATTTTTATTATAGCATGCAAGATATGAATGCCCATATCCCAACTTGTTCATATTCTAATGAAATTGATCCTCTGGGATGCAATAAGAAATGCCCACATTATTTTGACCGGAAAGAAGTATTCAAAATAGTAAAGGAGAAGGTTGATAGTAAATGAGTCTTGCTTGTAAATGTGATAGATGCGGAAAATTGTACGAACGATATAGAGGCACCGGATATGGCGACGCAAACGGCTTTCAATTCTGTAGAATGGACTATAGAGGAGCCATAGATGCCAGAAATACAGAAAGAGATCTTTGCCCAACATGCATTGAGGAATTGAAAAAATGGTTTAAGAATGAGCCATTTGTTTCCAAAGAAAAAAAATATCTCGTAGAAAAGCCAATGCCTCGTACGTACAATGATATTTACAAAGAATTCTTGTCAACTAAATGGGGAAATGATGAGAGCACTATTCTGGATTGGAGACCTGCAGAAGATCTATGCACAATAAGAATTTGGACTTCTGCTGGACCAATTTATATTTATGACTCATTAACTGAAAAGCTCATTTTGGAGGTCCAACATGCTGCCAGCAAGACTGTATGATATTTTCAAGCAAATTTTTCCTGAGAGAGTGCCTTATGTTAAAAAGTATAAAGGCTCAAAAACTAATGGCGGGATCGATATTAGTTTTACTGATGGCACTGTTTTAAATTTCAATGTTGACAAAAATAAAAACTGGGTTCTAAAAGGAGTTGAATACCATGGAGACACTTGATAAAGAAGTATATTTTCACGAATATTGTGAAAAATGCCAATTTAAAAATACAAAAGAAACAGAACTTCCTTGTGATGAATGTTTAGCTCATCCTATGAATCAGAATTCTCATAAGCCTGTAAATTTTAAGGAGAAAGAATAATGGTTGCTTATATTTGTGATTGCAAGAAAGATTGCCGCGAAAGTGCTGACTGTCGCAAAAATGGCGGTGTCTGTATCTATACCTTCGATCCCGCACATGCAGCCAATGGCGAATCTAAGTACCCTCATAAAGAGCCTGATAGATTCGAGATTCAGTACTTTGAGATTGCTCCTGATGAAGTAGTCACATATTTTTGGGAAAGGGAGCTTGAAAAGAATGCATGATATTCAGGTTGGTGATAGATTTTATCTTAACACTACGACAGTTAGAAAAGGGCTGAGTCTTCCTGACTATTTGGTAATTACTAAATTTATCCCGGTTGGCGAAGATACTAAGGCCTATATTCAAGCAAAGTATGAGAATCATTCAGTTGATACCAGAGAGCGTTTATTTAGTGGCTCTATTGTAGGCTATTCAAATCTTAATAAAGACGTAACAGACCCTATGTGGATATTTTTACAGTAAAGGAGAAAAACAAAATGAGCGTATTTCATCTTTTTTGGATCGTCCCTCTTTCTTGGATTGTTGGTGTTCTGACTGCGGCATTTAATATTTTGGCACGTCAAGATGATGCGGAGTTTTGTGAAGAAGAAAATGCAGAAATCAGAGACTGAACAGATGTTTATTGAAAGCCAGGCAGAAATGCTTGAGGCTATGCATATTGTGTCACCACGATGTGATATTTACCAGGATCACATTATTTATGCATTGTGTAAGGCAGTCTGGCGTATTCTTGTTTATCTAACGAAAAATCTTGAAAAAGAGCGCATGTCAAGAGTTGATTTAAAATGATATTTCTTGTATAGTGAGGCAGGAGGTATCTAATTATGGACGGAAAATTTACTTACAATGGCATGCTAAAAGAGAATATTAAGTTTTATTTTCGCGAAGATCGGCTGTATGTAGAAGAATTTGACACAGAAGATGGAAGTCATCACATATGGACGGTTAAAAGAAAAAATTGGACTGATGATATTCTCAAAGAAGCAAAAGAAAAAGGCATCATAAAGTAAAGCGTAAAGGGCTCTCTTCTGAGGGTCCTTTATATTTTTCCGTCAAAAATACAGCTTCTTTAATGAAGGAGGTGGCGAATAAATGTTTAAAAATGATGCAATTCGCTGGCTTGCGCTTGAGCTGTTCAAGCAGTTGGACCGACTGGACGTTAACAATAGACGTGAACAGTTGGACAAACTGATTGAGATGCTCACATCGCGTAGAGACAAGTTAAAGCATTATTCGGAAAAAGCTGCTGATCGCTACGAAATCAAAAATGTTGGAGGAACCTATGTAGTTTATAAGAATGGGGTAAAACAGAAAGGAAGCTTCTGGAGTGAAAATGAAGCTTACGAAAGTTTGCCTGATTCGGAGGACTAAACAGGGTCCTCCCATTTTTTCTTGAAAGGAGATTTAATGTTCAATTGCCCTAATTGTGGAGCACCTATTACGAGCAATCAATGTGAGTATTGTGGAACTTTGTTTGAATTAAAAACCACTCGTGAAGCGGACTTTTATGCTCAAAATGAATTATATTTGCAACTCAAAATTGAAGGCCTGAAATCAAATCTTGTAGAGCAACAGATTAATGCATGCATTGCTGCGGAACAAGCTGAGATTTTGTCCGCGATCGCGCCATGTAATAACCGTATTTTTGGAGGGAAATGAAATGAAGAAAATTATTGCTGCCATCCTTGTTCTCATTATGATATTTGCACTGGCTGGGTGTAATAAGCAAATAATTGACACTACTTATCACTTCAACTATGCCATCATCCAACTTCCTAATGGAGACGTTGTGGAAGGCAAAGTCCAGAGTTGGACTGACTTTGAGGATGGAGATCAAATTCAGGTAAAAATTGATGGAGTAACTTATTTGGTCCATTCAGCAAATGTCGTGTTGGAGGCGAGGTAATGCTTGAATTAGAGTTTGCATATGTTTTTACGGATTTTGAAGTACAAGCTATTCAAAATTATGCAAATTCTGAAGGCATAAGTTTTCAAGAAGCTTGCGACCGATTATCCAAAGAAATAGATAAAGAATTCATCAAACAATTGGAAAATATACTTTTGAAAGGATACAAATAGGCAAATGCTACTAAATAAAATATTGGAGCTTACTAAAGAAGGATATTCGGTAAAAATTGAACCATTCATGTTCGGCGATGGAATTACTATCATATTATATAAGTTCGCTGGAAATGGAATGATTCGAGAGCACAAAATTATTAGTGGCCATTGGTTAAAGCAACTTGATGAAAATGAAATAGTTCATATTTTGGAAGAAATGAAAAGTAACATTGAAAGGAAATTAAAAGAACATGATCAAACTTGAAAACACTGAAGTTATGGGCTGGGAAGCCGCTATTCGTGGTATGCGGAATCCTATGAATTCTTGGGAGAAGAGTGATAGTAATCTGTATGAAGTTGGCCCCGTGGACCACGATCTCATGATGCGTCTTGCTAAGGCCGGTTCTGTGGATGCCAAGTTTCGCAGGATGATCGTAGTGGCGGTTGATATTACTGCACCTCTGTACTGGTGGAAGGAGTTCGACACTTATAAGGTTGGAACAGTAGCTAACTCATGCAGCACTATGCATAAGATTCATGCTAAGGAGTTCACGATGGAGGATTTCAGTTGTGAGCATTTATGCAATACAGCATCATTATACTTAAGCGATATTGTTGGTGTCTTAAACTTTTACCGTGGAGTTTATAACTCTTTTGATGAAAAATCGTCAGATAAGAATTGGTTTAAATCTTTTGTCGAGGATTATGGACTGCAAACAAAGAAAGATATTTGGTGGCAGATGATCCAGCTTCTTCCTAGCTCTTATAATCAGCGTCGGACGGTCATGCTTAACTATGAAGTCCTAGCCGGTATCTATCCTAAGCGTAAGGATCATAAGCTTGACGAGTGGCATACTTTCTGTGATTGGATTAAGTGCCTTCCTTATTCTGAGATTATTACTTTAGAGGAGTGATATTTTGAACGAACTTAAACCAGGTCAGCGAGTTCTCCAATCGTTTCATCTGACTTGCTTTGGATGCACACATTCTCATGACATGTACGATGATTTTCAGTATGGATGCCTTATGACAAGATGCCGAAAACAAAATGATAAATTGATTCCTGTGACTCATCCGACGATTGATTGCAAGCAGTTTAGTGTGGAGGAAACTTGATGGATCCTTGGATAGTTTTAATGCTTGGTCTTCTATTTAAATCTAAAAATATTGATATGGAGGAATTACCTATGGATGAACTCAAAGCCAAAATTAAAGAAAGTATTGAAAAAAAGTTAGAGAATCCTGATATTTCGGCTAGTGACATTAAGACTCTTGCCGAGGCATATGCGGAACTAACAAAAAATGACTATATTAAAGAACTTTGGAGTAACCCTATGTTTGGACAGGGTTTTGGAGGATGCACTCCAACTGATACTTCCAAAGGACCTTCAGATAAGGTTGGTAATTATGCTTACCTAAGTACTGTTGAAGAAACCAAAAGCAATGAGGAGTGATATTTATCTATGACCAACGAGGAGGTAGAAGATGCCCTACGCAATTCAAAACATACGAACTAAGAAATTTGTATATGGCACCGACTTTAGGTATAATCCTCCGCATCAATTCACACATTCTAATGGGGCTCTAATTTGGACCACAAAAGAAAATGCCGAGATACACTTCCAGATCAGAAAATGCGGCAAAGATTACAGAGTGGTCGAGTTGGAGCCTTTTAGAGTTAAAGAACAATTTGGAAGGATGGTGGCTTTAACTTGATGACTGACTATGGTATTGACTACGTAAATAAAAAAATTCTAGCTATTGCAAAAGATTTAGATATTATCGCCCCTGGTTATGAAGCAAAAGTTTATTGGAATAATAATGCTAAGACTAAGTTTTTAACGCAAATTTGCATTTATATTGATAAGCAAAAATGCATTAAATTGCCGCCAATTACTAACCTGGATGACGCATACCCCGATGGAATCATAAGAATGGCGAGAGATGCTATGGAGGCTTATGAAGGATCTATGGACAAAGAAAATAGCGATTTTTATGAAGCTTTCACTAAACTATATAGATTAAAAAAGGAGAATGAAAATATGACTAAGAAATCTTCCCAGGAAATTGAATTTGAACAGTTTGAAGCTCAGAAGCGTGCCGAAGCCGATGCTGAAGTAGCTGCGTACAAGGCCAACATTGATGAGGAAATCGAGGAAAAGCGTCGCGAGCTTAGAGAAGAACAGCGGCAAGCAGATGCTAACGATAAGGCTGCTGAGTTCTGGTATTTCTATAGTGGCCTTCTTAACAATGGTTTCACCGAGGAACAAGCTATGCAGATTCTTCTGGCTGTGTCTAAGAAGTGAAAGGAGCAAAAATGTACGAATCTTCGGTTCCCTATAATCCTGATTCTGTTAAGACAGCAAATGAACCACCTTATAGAAACAGTATTCCTCAAAAGTCTGACGCCATGCCTCCTTTGACCGCAATAACTGAAAAGTTAAAGGGAATTAGCAACGAAAACTTTGATCTGGTTATGCGCCTGCATGAAACTTTGGTAGGACCCTTCGGCGGAAAACCTGCATGCCTTGATAGTCCGGCAGATCGTTCGACTTTTGTTGGTGATATTTCCGGAGATTTACAGATTGCATGCGGGATTAATGAAATCATTCGAAGCTTGTACGAACGCCTTGGACTTTCTATGTAATTCGCAAATTTTACAGGCTCTTAAACGAGGAGACTCAAAAATGGGTCTCCTTTATATTTTTGAAAGGAGTAAATAAACATGCTGGAATTTGACACTTATCGCGACATTTTGGATGATCTTGAAGAGGAGATCAAGGCGCTGAATAAATCTATTCAGTATAGACGAATTCAGCTTATTGGAATTAGAGATATTCCAAATCCGTTCTCTGTTATCATGACACTCAATGCATGCGCCAATCAGCAAAACACTATTTCTAGTGAGGAACAGAAGATTCTTGATAATGATCTGGAACTCCAGAGAATGAAGGAACGTAAAAAGAGACTTGAAGACAGACGAGCGTTTATCTACAAAACTGCTGAACTGCCTGAAGAAGATATGGCCGAAACTGATGTGTTTAAGTGATAGGAAGGAGAATAAAAATGCTTAGTTTTAAGGATTGGAACTCGGAAATTGATAGACTTACTGAAGAGATTAATCAAATCAATCGCAAAATCCATTATCGTTGCCTGCAGATTCTTGGCCCGGAGCCTCCTGCTGATTTAGAAAGAGGAACTTCTTCTATTTGGCGTAGAGAATATGGTCGTACTTCTGAAGAACAAAATAAGACATCCTCTGATGCCGTTATCCAGAAATTATATTCTGAGCGAAATTCTCTTGAGAGGAAGCTTGATTATCTGAGACGTACTGGCGAAAAGCTTGAAGATGTTAATACTGAGGAGGTATTTGAATGAACGCAGTATTAAAAATTGGGTCTATAGCTTTTAAGATTGTAAAGACGTCTTTTGTTGCAGGTTTTCTCAGTGGTGTAGCGGCCGGAGGTGTTATTGTCGCTGGGCTGTACGCTATTGATGATACGGCGAAGGCACCTAAAGTAACTGTTGTAATAGGAGATGACAATAATGGCTAATGCATTTAAATGCGATGTATGCGGAAATTACTTTGAAGGCCTTGTCCCGATGAGAATTTCTAGGTATGATCGTAAAATTGCTGAAAATGAAGATGACTTCTCAATCGAATGCCTAAGCGACTATGATCTGTGCGATTTTTGCGCGGACCGTATTGAAACTGTGATCAGTATGCGGAAAGTTAAGGTGTAAAAGTGAAAATTAGTTTTAATGCCATAAAAGAAGGCGCAAAAGTAATAGGTAAGTTTGCATCAAAGCACTCCCCTACTATTTATGTGGCTGTCGGTGTCGGGCTTATGGTTGGTGCAGTTGTTAAGACAATTGTTGAAGCACCTAAGGCTAAGGAAGAACTTGATGATCTAGAAAATGTTGAGGATATTCCCCATAATGAGTATTTTAAGGAAAAAGCAAGAATCATTGCAAGTCACTATTGGCCTACTACGGTGATGACTCTTGGCGGTGCGGCAATGATATTCTGGGGACATAAAGTCTCGTTAGGACGTACTGCTGCAGCTCTGGCGGCCTATCAGATGTCTAAGGATGATCTAAAGCGACTAGAGAATAAGATCGTCGAGATGGATGGAGAGAAGCATCTAGAAAAGGCTAAAGATGAGATTAACCGAGATCGAGTGATGAGCACCGATTTTGGCGATCAGAATGTCATTCGAACTGGTAAAGGTGATATTTTGTTTATGGACAGTATCACCGGCCAAAAATTCCGAAGTAGTTTTGATGCAATTGACCGCGCTGTGAATGCTCTAAATGCCGAAATTCACTCTGATCCGGAATTGACCTCTTCGCTCAACACATGGCTGGATCTAATTGGATGTGATGACTCTAAAGTTGGTGATAAATTAGGCTGGCGGTTTGATAAAATGGGCCAAAATGTCGAAATAAAGTACCGATGCGTAAATAAACCTAATGAAGAGGTGGTACATGTCATCGAATACACCGTTGGCCCTATCTGGGATTTTGATATTTATGAGTCCTCAGATAGGCATAGCGGGTACGGCGACTGGTAAATTCGCAAATTTTACAATCCATATAATGGAGTAAAAAACCAAATTATATTCTTGAAAGGAGAATAACAATGAGCATGTTTTCTAAGAAAGAACTGACACCCGAGGAAAAGGAGAAGAAGGAACTGGCGAAAAAGACCAGGGATGAAAAGTTGAAGAAAATCGCTGACGTTGCATTGAACGTTGGAAAGGCTGTTGCGCTCGTCACTCTAGGCGCGGCAATGGCCACACTGGCAATTATGCATATTTGCGATACGTCCACCAATGATTCCGGCGAAGCCAATGCTGAAGCCCCTATTCCCGAGAATCCGGACATCGAAGACACGCCTGAAGTGAACACCGAAGAATAAATTTGATACTGCAAATAAAGCCTGTTGATAAATTCAATGGGCTTTTATTTTTTTTAAAGGAGAATAAAAATGACTAATAAACCTAAATTCTGGCTGCCCAAGAATAGATATTGCGAGCTTAAGTACCATACTCTTCAGTATAAATACTGGAAGCGTTTGCTCGAAAAAGATGATATTTCCGAAGAAACCTCTGCGAGATGCAAGATCAATATTTACAATGTAGAAAGGGCTGTAGAGGCTGTAAATTGTGATTTCAAGGACGTTCTGCTTATTGCGGTCACCGATGGTCTTCCTTATTCAAAGCTCTCAGAAACGCTTAAAATGCCTTCTAAGGAAGAATTTGACAGTGCATATCGAAAATTCTTCTATTTTCTCGGCAAATTTAAGGGAATTTAATTATACGCAAGTTTTACAGTCTTCATAATGGAAGCAATATTAAAATTATATTCTTGAAAGGAGAATGTTTTGTGAAAATTGGAAGCGCGACACGGCAAATAACTAAGCTGGCAACATCTGGTTCTGTACAGATTATGCTTGGCGGATTGGTGGCTGCAGTAATTCCTAAACAGATTAGCATCGTGTATAAAATAGCTACATGGATCGGAAGTACTGTTGTGGCATCATTCGTCGGCGATAAGCTGGATGAATATGTAGATGAAAAGCTTAATGATGTCGAAGAGCTTGCAACTGAAATCCAAGACATAATTAATGAAAATAGTGAAAAAAATATTGTAAAAGAAGGGGCAGAGGCTTAACAGCCTCTACTCTTTTTTCTAAACATTAAGGAGGATTTAAACTTGGATATTAATGAATTTGAACCTAATTCTCAAAAATACAAAATGGAACAGGCAGTAAAAGACGCTTCGACTGAGAAAAAAATTGAAAAAGTTGTTACTGGCACGCCCGTAAAACGTAAGCGTAGTCTTTTAAAGCGCTTTGGTGATATTTTCTTAACTGAAGATGTAGGGGATGTGAAAGCATATCTAATTTATGATGTATTGATTCCTGCAATTAAAGAAAATGTGGCAGATCTGATTAATAGTGCGGTTGGAATGCTATTTTTTGGAGAAGCTAATAGACGCGCACGACGAGCTAGTGGAACTCCCACTGGATCTAAAGTAAATTATGGTGGATATTTCTCTGGCGGTGAGCGTAGAGAAAAAATGCCAGCTTATGCCAAATCTAGAGTGGCTCATAATTTTGATGATGTGATATTTGAGACTCGTGGTGAAGCTGAGCTTGTACTTGATGGCATGATTGAAATTCTTAACAGCGAGTATAAGCAAGTAACAGTTGCTGATTTTTATGATCTTGCTGGTATGAGCACCTCTTTTACTGACAATAAGTATGGATGGATTGACCTTAGAGGAGCCCGGGTTATTGGTTCTTCTAGTCGAGGTTATTATATTGATCTCCCCAGATGTGTTTCACTTGATTAATTATATTTTTAGGAAAGGACTATTTTATTATGAAAATTAATCTTAATGGACTTACCAGAATTGGAGCAAGAGCGGTCATGAAAGTTAAGAAGGTTTCTCCAGAACTTCTTTTGGCCGGAGGAATTGCATGTGGAATTGGTGCAATTGTGCTTGGCTGTATTGCCAGTCGCAAAGTTGACAAAACCATTGAAGAATCTAGAAACAAAATTGATGATATTCAGAAGAATATTGAGGCTGCCAGCACAAAAGAAGCTAAAAAGGATTTGAAAAAAGTCGCTTTTAAAGCATATGTTGACATGGGTTGGGAACTTGCAAAATTGTACGCTCCGACAATTGGCCTCACAATGGCCTCTACAGGCCTTATTTTGGCTTCTCACGGCATTTTGAATAAAAGATATGTTGGGACAGTCGCTGCTTATCAGACGCTTGGAGAGGCGTTTAAAGACTACAGAAGGCGTGTTGCAGAGACACTTGGAGAAGAAGCAGAGAAGGTTCTTAATGCTGGCGGAAAAGTTGAGAAAAATATTTCTGTTGCAAATGAAAACGGTGAAGTAGAACAGATTAAGGGTAGCAATATTGTAATCCAGAAGCATAAAGAATCTCCTTATGAATTTGATTTTAATCGTTTTACTGCAAAAGGTGTTTGGGAACCTAGCGCTGATTATATTGACATGAGACTTCGCAATACTCAGAATTATTTCAATGAGCTCTTCAATGCCAGAGGACATGTGTTCCTTAATGAAATTCTTGATGAACTTGGGCTGGCACGTACTCCTGCAGGTGCAGTCTGCGGATGGGTGAAAGGTGCTGGAGATGATTATATTGATTTTGGATATTGGGATAGTTTTAAAAGAGACTATGATCAGGACAGCGATCTTTGTGTGAAAAATGTTCACCTTAATTTTAATTGTGACGGGCCTATCTGGGATTTGATTTGAATAGCAGGCCTGAATTCTATGGGGAGCGGGACCAGGCAAGATGAATTTGACTTCCCTCTTGGATATTTGCCATTACAAAGTTTGCCGATAAGATAGGAGCTTAATTAATGAACACTAAAATTTTATATTTTGTTGGAGGAGTGGTTGCCGGTTCGGTAGCCACTTTCTTCATCACTAAACATATTTGCGACAAAGAAAAAGAAGAAGAAATTGCAGAAGTCAAAAAGACTTATTCAGATAGGCCTCTTCTTAAAGTCATTAAAAAAGAAGAATCTGACATTGGCGTAAAATTTGAGACTGAGCCTATTAGCCCCAAAGAACTTGCTAATCTGAATAATAAACGCAAAGAAGATATTCTGGCAAATAGAGACATCATTAATAAACAGAATTATAATCTTTTCTATAATCCTCCTAAGGGAAAAGATATTCATAATGGCGTTGATGAAAATGAAGATCTTAATGTATTCACTGATGAATATGAGGAAGATGTGGAATCAACTCCTCCAAAAGAAGGAGCTGCTGAAAAGCCGTATACAATTAGCCCTACACAATTTGTAAATGAAGAACCGTATTTTGATAAGATTTCACTCGAATATTTTAATGATGGTATTTTGGCTAATGCTTTAAGCGAAGAAATTATTGAAAATGTAGAATATTTTATAGGAGCTGACGCCCTTGATAAATTTGGCGAATATGAGGAAGATGTGGTGTACGTACGTAATGAAAGAATAAGCACCGATTATGAAATTATTAGACAGGATCGACCGTTTGCCAGATTTGATGAGGACGAAGAAGATGAGAATTGAGCTATTTAGAATGGCTGTCTCAAATGCTCATACCTGATGATAATAAACGAGAATCTTATCAAAAATTAATACTAGCTTTATATAATGAAAAGTTTAAATGGTTCATAAATAATGATGAAAATCGGGCTGATGATGGCGAGCGGCTAAGAATTATATTTGAAGATGAGACAGGGTTATGGTGCAACAACTATAATCCTTGTTCTATTCTTGAAATGCTTGGCGCACTCGCATTAAGATGCAATAATGAACTTATGTATGATCCAGATTTGGGAAACAAAACTAGTGAATGGTTTTGGGACATGATTACAAATCTTGGATTAGATCGCATGGATGATTGGCATTTTGATAATGACGAATTTAATATTATTGTCAAAAGATTAAATAATCGTACGTACGATAAAAATGGATTTGGAGGACCATTTTATATTCCAAATTTTAGTCTCGACATGAGAAAAATAGAACTTTGGTACCAATTGAACTATTATATTCAAAGCAAGTACAATTGGTAAAAATGTCACGAAATGTGACGTCAAAATCGATTTTTTACTAAAATATGATAGAAATGATAGTTTTTTTATACCTTTTGCGTGAGGAAAAATTAATATTATATATAAAGGTGGGTAAAAAATAGTGAATTTTTATCATATTTGATTTTTAGGCAAGTTTTGAGGAAAGGAGGTTAACATGTGGATTTTTTAAAAGTCACATGGAGAAACCCGAAGAAAAATGGACCCGCCGAAATCTATCCGGTGTTTGTTACAAAGGCGTCAAAAGACCTGATGATTCGCGGCGGGGATTTTTATGCTATTTGGGACGAGAGAAAAGGATTGTGGTCCCAGTCTCAGGATGATGTTGTAGATTTAATTGATGCAACTTTAGATGAGTTTAAAGAAAAGAATCCAGCGTTGTCTGATGCTCGTGTTTTATATTTGTGGAATGGCGATACTGGTATGATCGACAAGTGGCACAAATATTGTCAGAAGCAAATGCGTGATAATTTTCATGCTCTTGATGAAAAACTCACGTTTATGAATAGTGAAGTTCGTAGAGAAGATTATGCATCAAAGCGGCTTCCTTATGCTCTTGAAGAAGGCGATATTTCAGCTTGGGATGAACTAGTTGGTACTTTATATTCTCCGGAAGAACGTCATAAAATAGAATGGGCTATAGGTTCTATTGTCTCTGGTGATAGTAAAGATATTCAAAAGTTTCTTGTATTTTACGGACCTGGAGGAACTGGTAAGTCAACAATTCTTAATATTATCATCAAGTTATTTGATGGATATTATACGTTGTTTGATGCTAAGTCACTTGGATCTGGAAGTGATGCCTTTGCTCTTGAACCTTTTAGAAATAATCCTTTAGTCGCAATTCAGCAGGACGGAGATTTGAGCCGTATTGAGGATAACACTAGATTAAACAGTCTTGTATCTCATGAAGAAATGATTGTGAATGAAAAATATTCTAAATTATATTCTACAAGATTTCGGTGCATGTTATTCATGGGTACTAATAAACCAGTAAAGATAACAGACAGCCGATCTGGTGTTATTAGGCGATTAATTGATGTTAGTCCGACAGAAAAGAAGTTTTCTCTTAGAAAGTACAATCAGTTAATCAAGCAAATTGATTTTGAGTTAGGAGCAATCGCATGGCATTGTCTTCAGGTATATGAAGAAGATAAGAATGCATACGAGCATTATATTCCTAAGTCAATGATTGGAGCAACAAACTACTTCTATAACTTTATGGAAGAGAATTTGTTTGATTTTAAGGATAATGGTACGACATTAAATCAGGCTTGGGCAAAGTACAATGAGTATTGCAATGAAGCTAAAGTCCCGTTCCCGTACAGTAAAATGGTTTTTAAGGAAGAACTCAAATCATATTTTAAGGTATTTAAAGAACGTGGATACGACGCGGAAGGAAAACAAGTTTGGAATCATTATAGTGAGTTAAAGCTTAGCAAATTTGGAATGGAGGAAAAGAATGAAACAGATGAATCCGGCAATAGTGGAACCGATTCCGATCCCATTGGAGATGTGGGTAATGGTCCAAACTGGCTTAACTTTAATGCCCAGGAGTCAATCTTTGATATTCAATGTGCTGATGAGCCAGCACAATATGCTGATGAGATATCCGGGGCTCCTAAAGAAAAGTGGGAAAATGCAAAAACTGTACTCCGAGATATTGACACATCTAGACTCCATTATGTCCGAGTCCCTGAGAATCATATTGTCATCGACTTCGATCTGAAAGATGAAAGTGGTGAAAAGTCATTAACGAAAAATATAGACGCCGCGTCGAAGTGGCCTGCTACGTACGCAGAATTAAGCAAAAGCGGACAAGGGATTCATTTGCATTATATTTATACCGGAGGAGATCCCGCAAAGCTGAGCAGAATTTACGAAGACGGTATCGAGATAAAGGTGTTCGCGGGGAAGTCATCCTTACGGAGGCTTTTATCGAAATGTGTCAATCTCCCGATTGCGACTATCTCATCCGGTCTGCCTTTAAGATCGGAGGATAAGATGGTCAATTTCGAGTCAATTAAAAATGAAAAAGCATTAAGAACTATAATTAGAAGAAGTCTTAATAAGGAATATGCGCCTCATGCAACTGTTACTAGTGTAGATTTTATAAATAAAGTTCTTGAGGACTCTTATAATTCCGGAATGCACTATGATGTGACAGATCTTCGGCCTTATATTTTGTCTTTTGCTGCAAAAAGTACGCATCATGCTATTGATTGCATTAAAAAAGTTAATAAGATGAAGTTTAAATCTGAAGAACCGTCTGAGTATGTTGAATCCGAAAACGAAGAATTTATATTTTATGACTGTGAGGTTTTCTCCAATTTGTTTCTTGTTAACTGGAAACGAGCGGGTGAAGGAAAGCCTGTAGTTCGTATGATAAATCCTTCGGCAAATGAAATAGAAGAACTTATTAAGTATAAGCTCATTGGCTTTAACTGCCGTAGGTATGACAATCATATGCTGTATGCTAGAATACTTGGCTATAACAATGAGCAAATCTATGATCTTTCTCAGAAAATAATTAATGGAAGTCAGAATGCATTCTTTGCAGAAGCGTATAATTTGTCCTATACAGATGTGTATGATTTCTGCAGCACGAAGCAAAGTTTGAAGAAATGGGAAATTGAGCTTGGCATTCATCACCAAGAACTTGGACTTCCTTGGGACCAGCCTGTGCCCGAAGAGTTATGGCAGAAGGTTGCTGAATACTGCGACAATGATGTAATTGCCACAGAAGCAGTATTTAATGCTAGAAAGCAGGATTTTGTCGCAAGAGAGATCTTGGCAGATATTTCTGGTTTGAGTGTTAATGCAACAACCAACCAGCATACTACTAGAATTATATTTGGGTCGGAAAAGAAGCCCCAGTCTCAGTTTGTTTACACCGATTTGTCTGAAATGTTCCCTGGGTATAAGTATGATAATGGAAAGAGTACATACAGGGGTGAAGAAACCGGAGAGGGTGGCTATGTATATTCAGAGCCAGGCATATATGAAAATGTTGCGTTGCTTGATATTGCATCTATGCATCCTACCAGTATTGAAAATCTTAACCTGTTTGGGCCTTATACTAAGAATTTCAGCGATATTAAGCAAGCAAGAATTTATATTAAGCATAAGGACTTTGAATCTGCTGGCAAAATGTTTGGCGGAAAGTTAGCCAAATATCTCACAAGTGATGAACAGGCAGATGCCTTGTCTTATGCTCTTAAGATTGCAATTAACTCTGTATATGGTCTTACATCTGCAAACTTTGAAAATCCGTTTAGAGATCCTAGAAACAAAGACAATATTGTCGCTAAACGCGGAGCTCTTTTTATGATCAATCTAAAGCATGAAGTTCAGGATCGGGGCTTTACTGTTGCACATATTAAGACTGACTCCATCAAGATTCCTAATGCCACTCAGGAAATTATAAATTTTGTTATGGATTACGGTAAGCAATATGGTTATACATTCGAGCATGAAGCCACATATGAAAAGATGTGCCTTGTAAATGATGCAGTTTATATTGCTAAGTATAAAGGCGGAAAGCACGATGGTGAATGGACTGCCATAGGCACTCAGTTCCAAGTTCCTTATGTATTTAAAACTTTGTTTAGCCATGAGCCCATCGAATTCCGAGATTTATGTGAAACAAAAACCGTAACTTCCGCTTTATATTTGGATATGAACGAGAATTTGCCAGATGTGAGTGCATTTGAAAAAGAGCTGTCTACTATAGAGAATAAAGATGGAGTAAAATTTGGCGCTGAAAAAAGAGCTGAAGAGCTTCATAAATTGATTGCCGAAGGTCATGATTATCACTTTGTTGGCAAAGCTGGTTCATTCTGTCCCATTAAACCCGGTTGTGGTGGCGGTTTATTATTACGTGAAAAAGATGGCAAGTTTAATTCTGCTACCGGAGCAAAAGGATTTCGTTGGATGGAATCTGAAATGGTAAGAACTTTAGGCAAAGAAGAAGACATAGACCGTAGATATTATGCGGAAATGGTTGATGACGCAGTTGCTTCAATTTCTGAGTATGGTGATTTTGAAGCATTCGCGTCTTAATTTTTTATATTTGAAAGGAGATTATTATGTCTGATACTATAGCTAACATTTCTGTTGAAAATGCAAAGATTATTTTTAAGAACTTTTCTGGTGAAGAGAAAAAGTATAATCCTAAAGGAAAAAGAAATTTCTGCTTATTAATTGACTCTGATATGGCCAAGAAACTTAAAAATGACGGATGGAATGTCAAATATTTAACTCCTAGAGACCCTGATGATGACATGCAGCCTTATATTCAGGTTGCAGTTGCGTTCGAAAACTATCCTCCTAATATTTTTATTATTTCTGGAGGAAAGAAAACTAGACTTACTGAAGATACAGTATCTGCTCTAGACTATGCGGAGATCGAAAACATTGATCTTATTGTTAGACCTTATTCGTGGACTACTAGTACCGGGAGTGGAATTAAAGCATATTTAAAGAATATGTATGTTACTTTGGTAGAGAATGAATTTGAGAAAAAGTATAGAAATTTAGATGAAGAAGACGATGGAGATCTTCCGTTCTAAAAAGATCAAAGGGGCTGTCTTAATTGATAGCCCCTATTTTATATTTTGGATGTGATGCAAAATTTCCATTTCGCTTTTTGATTATCAAGTAGCAGCCATTAATAGATTAAAAAGTGGGTGCATTCTTTGCGGAGGAGTTGGTTCTGGAAAATCTATAACTGCAATTGCTTATTATTTTTGCAAAGAATGCCAAGGTTTAATAGATGGAACTAGTCATGGATTTGAGTCAGACTATATTCCAATGAAAAACCCAAAGCCTCTTTATATTATTACTACTGCACGAAAACGTGATACAAAAGAATGGGAAGCTGAGCTGCTTCCTTTTTTATTATCTCCTAATGATGATTATAATATATACGGAGAGAAAGCCAGAGTAGTTATAGATTCATGGAATAATATAAAAAAATATGTTGATGCCAAAAATGCATTCTTTATATTTGATGAGCAACGAGTGATTGGATCTGGAGAATGGACAAAATCCTTTTGGAAAATAGCTAAGTCAAATAAATGGATATTATTAAGCGCTACTCCTGGCGATACATGGATGGATTACATGCCAGTATTTGTAGCCAATGGGTTCTTTAAGAATAAAACTGACTTTGTTTCCAAACATGTCATATATAAACGTTTCGCCAAATTTCCGCAAATTGATAGATATTTAAACCAGTCGCGTTTAATCAGACTTAGAGATTCTATATTAATCAAAATGGATTATAAAAAGCCGACTGTGTCCCATCATGAAACAATAGAAGTATCATATGATCGCTTATTGTACAAAGATGTTATGTCTAGAAGATGGAATATATTTAATGATTCTCCAATAGCAAATGCTTCAGAGTTATGCTATACCGCAAGAAAAGTTATTAATAGCGATCAGAGTAGAGTTGATGCAATTCTTAATTTAATGAATGACCATCCAAAAGTTATAATTTTTTACAATTACGATTATGAGCTAGATATTTTAAGGAATGCTCCTTATTGTCTTAATGTGGAAGTTGCTGAATGGAATGGGCATAAACATGAGCATATTCCAAGATCAAAGAGTTGGGTGTATTTAGTTCAATATACGGCTGGAGCTGAAGGGTGGAATTGTATAGATACTGACACTATTATATTTTACTCTTTAAACTATTCATACAAAATAATGGTTCAATCTGCTGGAAGGATTGATCGAATGAATACTCCATTCTCAGATTTATATTATTATAGGCTTCGGTCTGGTTGCCCATTAGATTTAGCGATTTCTAAAGCATTAAGAAAAAAACAAAATTTTAATGAAAGTAAGTTTTTATTGTCTTAAGCCTCGCAAGTTTTACAGCCCTTATAATAGAAGGGATATGACAATCTCTTCTTAATTTTATATTTTGGAGATTTTATGAAAGAGAGTGTATTTCAGAGAAATTTAATCAAAGAAATAAAAGATCTGTTCCCTGGATGCATTGTCTTAAAGAATGATCCAAATTATATTCAAGGGATTCCAGATCTTTCTATTTTTTACAAGAAAAAATGGGCTATGCTTGAATGCAAAGATGAGAAAAATGCTTCACATCAGCCAAATCAAGATATTTATGTAGAGCAAGCGAATTCTATGTCGTTTGCTCGATTTATTTACCCAGAAAATAAACAGGAGGTTTTGGATGAACTTCAACAAGCATTTCAACCTAGAAGGAAGACACGCATTTCTTAGTGCTTCTAAGTACCATTGGCTAAATTATGATGAAGAAAAATTGATATCTGCATATAGAAATAATTTAGCAGTTCAAAGAGGAACGGAACTTCATGATTTAGCCAAAAGATGTATTCTTCTTGGCGTAAAGCTTCCAAAGTCTAAGAAAACTCTTAGTATGTATGTTAATGATGCTATAGGTTTTCAAATGACCCCTGAACAGCCTTTATATTATTCAGAGAATTGTTTTGGTACAGCAGATTCCATTTCTTTTAGAAATAATTTTTTAAGGATTCATGATTTAAAATCTGGAGTTACTCCTGCTCATATGGAACAGTTATTGATATATGCAGCGCTGTTTTGTTTAGAGTATGATGTCGATCCTTTTAAAATTGAAACTGAATTAAGAATTTATCAATCTGATGAGGTTTTGATTGAAAATCCGGATCCGAATGACATTCGTTCGGTAATGGATAAAATAATATTCTTTGATAAGAGGCTTTCTACTATTCAAGAGGAGGACTTTTAATAAATGGATATTTTGAAGCATTATGGAACTCCAAGGCATTCCGGACGTTATCCTTGGGGATCTGGCAAAAATCCACAAAGAAATAGAAATTTTCTTCAAAGAGCTGATGAATTAAAAAAACAAGGATTGACTGATAAGCAAATTGCTGAGGCATTTGACATGAGCACTGGTCAATATAGAGCTATGCGTTCAAATGCTTCTAATGAGAAGAAAAAAGAAGATATTCGAAAAGTCGTAAAATTAAAAGACAAAGGATATTCTAACATAGCAATTGCTCGCGAATTAGGAATGCCTGAATCAACGGTTAGAAACTATTTAGATCCGACATTTCAATTGCGTAGAGATAAGGCTTCTTTATTGGCTGATGAATTAAAGAAACAAGTTGAAGAAAGAAGATATTTGGATGTTGGTAAAGGTGTAGAACTTCAGCTTGGTGTAAGTGAAGAGCAAATGAAAGCTGCAATAGAGATTTTAAAACAAGATGGATATTCTTATCATAGGCTTTCTGTTGCACAAGCAAGTGACCCCACACAAAAAACCAATGTTGTTGTTTTAACCAAAGGCGACGTTAGTTACTCAGAAGTAAGCGAGAATCGAGATAAGATATCTTCTCCTGAAGGAATAAAGTTTGAAGACTATGGTGAATATGTAAAAGAATTTCAAAAGCCTAAAAGCATTTCATCTGACAGAGTTCAAATTAGATATTCTGAAGACGGCGGTTCTGAAAAAGATGGGGTTATAGAATTAAGAGAAGGTGCCCAAGATTTAGATATTGGTGCATCAAGATATGCACAAGTTAGAATCGCGGTCGATGGCACTCATTATCTTAAAGGGATGGCATTATATAGTGATGGAAAAGATATGCCTGATGGCGTAGATATAATTTTCAACACTAATAAGTCAAAAGATATTCCTAAAATGGATGTCTTAAAGAAAATGAGTAATGATCCAGAAAACCCATTTGGTGCATCAATAAAAGACCAAAGAGGTGCTCTTAACATTGTTAATGAAGACGAGGATTGGCAAAAATGGTCAAAAAATCTGTCTTCTCAATTTTTGTCGAAACAGTCTTTTGCTCTTGCTAAAAGACAGTTAGATCAAACTTATAGCGAAAAGAAAAGTGAATTTGATGAAATATGCGAATTAACAAACCCAGTTATCAAACGGAAGCTTCTTGAATCTTTTGCTGACGATTGCGATTCTGCTGCTGTCCATTTAAAAGCAGCAGCTCTTCCTCGGCAAGCTGCGCATGTTATCCTTCCTGTTGGATCTCTTAAAGACAATGAAATATATGCTCCTAATTATGAAAATGGCGAAGAAGTAGTATTAATTAGATATCCGCATGGTGGAATATTTGAAATTCCTAGGTTAAGAGTTAATAACAACAATGAAGAAGGAAAAAAGATATTAGGTAATGCCAAAACTGCTGTTGGGATTAATTCTAAAGTTGCTCAGCAATTATCTGGTGCAGATTTTGATGGCGATACTGTAACAGTTATTCCTACTAAAGGACAAAAAATAATTTCTTCATCTCCTTTGGATGGTTTAAAAAACTTCAATCCTTCAGAAAGATATTCTGCTTATGATGGAATGCCTAAAACCGGTCCTTCAACTGGATTTCATAAGCAGCAAGAAATGGGAAAAGTTTCAAATTTGATAACTGATATGACCATTAAAGGTGCAAGCCAAGATGAAATAGCAAGAGCTGTTAGGCATTCAATGGTGGTTATTGACGCTGAAAAACATAATTTGGATTGGCGAGCCTCCGAAGTAGATAATGGAATAAAAGAACTTAAGGCAAAATATCAAGGTGGTGCTAATAGAGGCGCTGCTACATTGATATCCAGAGCTAGTTCTACAACGTACATACCAGATCAAACAGAAATAAGATCTGTAAATAAAATGACTCCTGAAGAGCAAAAAAGATATTTTGAAGGAAAGGTCATTTATAGAGATTCTGGTAAAATGAGAAAAGATATTAATGGAAATTACGTTCCTTCTTTAAAGAAAAGCACAAGAATGGCAGATACTGATGACGCTAAATCGCTTTCTTCCGGAACTGTAATGGAAGATATTTATGCTAATCATGCAAACAAACTTAAAGCATTAGCGAATTCTGCAAGAAAAGAAGAGCGATTTAATACTGGTAGACTTATATTTAATCCATCAGCAAAAGAAGCCTATAAAGAAGAACGAAGTTCATTGATATCTAAATTGAATATAGCTAAAAAGAACGCCCCCCTAGAGAGGCAAGCGCAGCTTATAGCTAGTGTCAAAAGCTCTGCAAGAATTAAAGCTAATCCTAATTTAGATAAGGACGATAAAAAGAAAATAAGGTCCCAAGAGATATCTAGAGCAAGAAAGATAGTCGGTACCAGATCAAGAAACCCGAGCAATCCCAATTCATTATCAATACGTATAACCGATAGGGAGTGGGCTGCAATTCAAGCCGGTGCAATTTCAGATACTATGCTTAGAGAGATCATCAAATATACAGATCTAGACGATTTAAGACAGAGGGCAACTCCTAGAACTAAAAGGGGCATGTCTGGGGCTTCTATAAGTCGAGCAAGAACATTGTTGAAAAGTGGCTATACACAGGCAGAGGTAGCTAAAGAATTAGGTGTCTCTGTATCGACACTTAATAAAGAATTGGATGGTACCTGAATAATGAACGGATGCTTGCTAAGTAAGGAGGAAGATTAATAAATGTTAGTATGTATGCTTACTACAGATGATAACCCTTACGATCCGTTTACTGATTTCGATCATTGGTATGCCTATGATGAGCGAAAAGGGTATCATACTTGCGGTTATATAGAAAGAATAGCTAAATCTTCAGCAGATTTGTCTCCTTCAGATCAAATTCAAGCAATAAATAATGCAATTGATGAGATTTTAAAATTCAATCTTACTGGAAATTACAAAAAAGTTTCTAAAGAATTTTAATAAACTTAGAATTCAAAAATTTTGTTCCCATTTAAATTAAAAGTGTGCTAATAATTCAATGAATTAGTTTGAAATTTTGAAAAAAAAATGATTAGCATGCTCAAGTAATTTGAATTAAACCAACTAAAATTTTTGAATTTAGAATGAACAAAGCAAAAAAGAATAAAAAGCATAGTATTACACAATAATACTCAAAACCATGGGGAGGGGGTCCCTAAAATTACACCCCCTCCTGCATCGCCGCCCTCTTAAAAAATTCTCCGGAGGGATATTTTTAGATACTTTTTACAGGAGCCAAGGTTTTTCTTACTAGAATTCATCCATTCTCCTCCTTTCCTTTCATTATATTTTCTCTCGGGTCGTGCCACACATCTCCTTTCAAGAGGTTAATATATATTTCCTTTCTATCTTGGCGCCTTGGCTTCTGTAAAAGGTATCTAAAACTACTTTGACACGACCAAAAACTATACTGAATGTGGGGTGAATAGTTGAATGTCTCGCACAAATCCGGCTAAAACTCGGCCAAAAACACCAAAATTTAGGCCTGCAGTAAGCGAGGAAGCACGCGAGAATCAGTTAATAGCATTAGCTTATGACGCTGTTGAGGAAAGGATTCGAAACGGAACAGCGTCCGCTCAAGAATATGTTCATTTTTTGAGACTTGGTTCGATGAAAGAAAGAAAAGAACTTGAGTTGATGCAAAAAAAGATAGAACTAGATACTGCTAAGACTGAAGCGTTGCAATCCGCAAAGAGAATTGAAGAATTATATACTAATGCCATAAATGCATTTAGGTCATATAGTCCTCCGGAAGAAAGTGATGAATATGATTAGATCATATGACGAGTTAGTACAACTTACTACATTCGATGAACGATTTGCATATCTTAAACTTGATGGGTTGGTAGGTGAAGAAACTTTTGGATTTGATCGATGGTTAAATCAAGTCTTCTATAAAACCCCTGAATGGAGAAAAGCTAGAAGAGACGTTATTATACGAGATTGCGGCTATGATTTAGGGTGTGAAACACATCCAATTAATGGCCAGATGCTTATAGTCCATCACATGAACCCAATTAAAATAGAGGATATTAAAGAAAGAAGCGATTTGCTACTTAACCCAAGGTATTTAATAACGACTATTGATACCACACATAAAGCAATACATTATGGGGATTCTTCTTATCCAGACAGAACTAAAATTATTGAAAGACTCCCAAATGATACATGCCCATGGAGGTAAATAAATGGAGGACAGCATACTTAATTCCATAAAAAATGCATTAGGACCTGATGATAGTGATACGGTATTTGACTCTGATTTAATAATGTTTATTAATTCAGTGTTTAGTATATTGTTTCAGTTAGGTGTTGGCCCAAAAGATGCTCCTTACCGAATTACTGGAGCTCAAAATGTTTGGTCTGAATTTTTAGACGAGGACCAACTTGATATGGTTAGAACATATGTTTTTATGAAGGTTAAGTTAGTATTTGACCCACCTGCAAGTTCATTTGTGCTTGCTTCTTATAAGGAGCAGATTCAAGAATTTGAATGGCGGGCTAATGTTGCAGCAGAAACCCCGTAAATGTAGTGCCTAAATGAAAGGAGAATGTGGTAAATGAGTAATATGTTTTCTAATGGTGTTGCTAACCCAATTCAAGCACCTATAACCCCTGATTCGCAGGTTGTGATTCCGCAAATAACTATACCTAGTGGATTTCGGCAGTATGTTAGCAAAACTTCTAATCCGTCAATCACTCAAATAACTGTCCAAGGAAAAGAGGCTGCTAAAAATTACAAGTTGCCTCCAAATTCTAGAGTGGCTATTTTTGATGAAAATGAGCCGGTGTTTTACTTTAAAGAAACTGATGATAGCGGAAATGAAATCGCATTTAAGACATGCTCATATACTGAGATTGAAGATCCTCCTGAACCTGAGTATTTAACTGTTCAGGAGTTTCGCTCTACATTTGAAGAATTTGCGAAAAGCTTAAAGGAGGAGCTATTAAATGGGCAGTCTATTCGCACCCAAAGCGGCAAGCACCGGGAAGATGAATAATCAGGTTGTTAATCAGCAACCGCAAATTCAAAATGATCCAAATGCTTTGAATTATATACAGACAATGCTTCAACGGTCTGGCGGAGACGCCAAGGCCGCTTTTTATTTGGCAGCAAAAGAAAAAGGAGTGGACCCAGAGACGGTTCTTAACCAGGTCCGCTCTGTAAAAGATCCTCGTGCGATGATTCAGAATATGCTAATGAGCAATCCTCAAATGCAAAGTCTGATGTCGCTTTTCTCTATGAAGAAATGATATAAATCCGGCCGGTTTATATAAAATTTATTCTCTTTGGAGGAACCTAATCATGGCAGATCCTATGACTCCTGCGGAAGTGGCTTTACTTGATGGTGGCCACGATGGTATGTTTGGCGGTGGAGCTTTCTTCTGGATTTTTGCTCTGCTGATCCTTGCTGGTGGCGGTAATTTCGGATTTGGCAACAATCGTGGAGATTATGTCACTTCGTCCGAACTTTCTAGCCAGCTTGGTAATCAGGCGATTCAGGGCCAGCTTCAGCAAATCGCCATTGAGACCGCTAATAACAATTATGAGACTGCGCAGTTAATTACTAGCCAGACGAATCAGATGCTGCAGCAGAACAACGCTAATCTTATCAATGCAATTCAGGGCTTTAACCAGGTTAATCAGAATATGATCTCTGGCTTTAATCTGCTTGGCCAGAAGCTTGATCAGCTTGGTTATCAGATGGATCAGTGCTGCTGCTCGATCAAGACCCAGATGCTTCAGAATCGTCTGGATGATGCCAATGCGGCTCTTGTTGCGGCACAGAATAATATTTCTAACTACAACCAGAGTCAGTACATTCTTAGTCAGCTTGGTCGGTTTGTCGCTTGGACTCCTAGCGGCACTCAGGCTGCTACTGGCGCTTAATCTTTTACTTAGGGGGAGGGGTCTTCGGGCCCTTCTCCCGATTTTATTTTAGGAAGGTGATTCAAAATGAAGATTATTCAAGAACTTTCTGAAATGATCGAGGAAGAGATTGAGGACGCTACCAAATACGCTAAATGTGCGATTGCTCATAAAGAGGATAATCCGGTTTTAGCAGAAGCATTTTATAAATTGGCGAATGAAGAACTTGGCCATATGCAGATTCTTCATTCACAAGTTGTCGCTATCATAGAAAATTACAAGAAAGAAAAAGGCGACCTTCCCGAAGCAATGCAGATGCTTTACAAAATTATGCATAATAAGCATATTTCGAATGCCGCAACTGCTAAGGGTTTATTGGGTCTTTATAAAGGGGGCTAAATAGATGTATGAACCTAATTGTTTAGCTCATTATGGCATTCTTGGAATGAAATGGGGCGTTCGAAGATTTCAACCTTATTCTGTTCGTGGTCGTAAAAGTGGAAAAGGCGGAAAAGAAGTAGGAGAAGCTCGTCAAAAAGGCCCTTCTCATGATGATTTAGTTAAATCTACAAATGCTTCCGAAGTATACAAGTATCGCGATCGTTTAAATGATAAAGAGCTAAGAGATCGTGTTAATAGAATACAGACCGAACAGCAATTAAAACAGCTAATAGCTGACTCTGAAAAGAAAAAGAGAAATGGAAATAAGTTTGCAAATGATGTAGTGAAGAGAGTTGGAACAATGGCTGCTGCTGGGATATCTGCATGGTTATTTAAGAAAGGAAAAGCTATCGCTACTGAAGTTATGAGCGATCCTGGCTATTATTTTAATACTGAAGGTTTTGGCGATGCTTTTAATTTCTTATTTGTCGATAAGTAAAGGTGGTTCAAAATGAGCCTGTCAAATACTGCAGTACCTAAGTATTACGGTCAGTTTCGAGATGCGGTTATTAGAGGAGAGATACCGGTATGTAGAGAAATCTCTATGGAAATGAACCGGATCGATGACCTTATAGCTAACCCATCATTTTACTATGATAGTGATGCCGTAGAAGGTTTTGTGCGGTATTGTGAGAATGAACTTACGTTGACAGATGGAACTGACCTCAATCTTTTAGATTCATTTAAATTGTGGGCAGAGGAAATATTTGGTTGGTATTACTTTGTAGAAAGATCGGTTTATACTCCGAATCCTGATGGCCATGGAGGTCATTATGTGACTAAGCGAATTAAGAAACGGCTTGTTAACAAGCAGTTTCTGATCATCACTCGTGGCGCCGCAAAGTCAATGTATGATAGCTGTATACAAAGCTATTTCTTGAATATTGACCCGGCAACAACACATCAAATTACAACGGCACCTACTATGAAGCAAGCCGAGGAAGTATTAAGCCCAATTCGGACATCTATAACTCGTGCTCGCGGTCCGCTATTTCAATTCTTAACTGAGGGTTCGCTTCAAAACACGACTGGTTCAAAAGCTAATAGAATGAAATTAGCCTCTACAAAGAAGGGCATTGAAAACTTCTTAACCGGTTCATTGCTTGAGGTGAGGCCGATGAGCATAGATAAGCTTCAAGGTCTTCGATGCAAAATTGCTACGGTTGACGAATGGCTTTCTGGTGATGTTCGAGAAGATGTTATTGGTGCTATTGAGCAAGGTGCATCTAAACTTGATGACTATTTAATTTTAGCAACAAGTTCCGAAGGTACTGTTCGAAATAGTACGGGTGATACAATCAAAATGGAATTAATGGAGATTCTTAAGGGCGAGTACATTAATCCACATGTATCTATTTGGTACTATAAACTTGATGACATTAAAGAAGTTGCTGATCCGTCAACTTGGCTTAAAGCAAATCCCAATTTAGGTAAAACTGTAACATATGAAACCTATCAACTAGATGTGGAAAGAGCGGAGAAAGCTCCAGCCGCAAGAAACGACATATTAGCTAAGCGGTTTAATCTCCCTATGGAAGGATATACTTATTTCTTTACATACGAGGAGACTCTTCCGCACCGAAGAAGAGACTTCTGGCAAATGCCGTGTGCCCTTGGCGCCGACCTTTCTCAGGGAGATGACTTCTGTGCATTTACATTTTTATTCCCGCTTAAGAATGATTGTTTCGGAGTCAAAGTTCGCAGCTATATTTCATCAGTTACACTTAATAAACTCCCAGTTGCTATGCGAATTAAATACGAAGAGTTTATTAAGGAAGGAAGTCTAATAGTTTTAGAGTGTACCGTTCTTGATATGATGGCCGTATATGACGATCTTGATCAATTTATTATAGATACTGGGTATGATGTTAGATGCTTTGGTTTTGACCCATATAATGCTAGAGAATTCATAGAACGATGGACAACTGAAAATGGGCCTTATGGAATTGAAAAAGTACCGCAAGGAGCAAAAACTGAGTCTGTGCCTCTAGGAGAATTAAAACTTTATTCTGAGGAACGGGCCTTAATTTTTGACCAGTCGCTCATGGCCTTTACAATGGGTAACTGCATAACATTAGAAGATACAAATGGAAATAGAAAGTTACTTAAGAGGCGTCGGGAAGAGAAGATCGACAATGTCGCAGCAATGCTCGATGCTTACGTAGCTTATAAAGCTAATAAGGACGCTTTTGAGTAAAATGAGGTGAAGAATTTAAAATGAATTATTATTCTAGTAGTTTCTGGGCTCCTTCTGATTACTTAATGCACCACGGTATTTTAGGCCAGAAATGGGGTGTTAGACGCTATCAAAATGCCGATGGGACTTTAACTGCGGCTGGTAAAAAGAGATATGGCACCGTTGAAAACTATGAAAAAGCAAAAGCCGCTGCGAGTGCCAAAAAAGAAAATAGAAAAAAAGCTAGAGAAGAAAGAAAAGCTAAACGAGCGAAAGCTAGAGAAGAAAGAAAAGAAGCTATGGCTTTGGAATATAAAAAACAAGCTGAGGAAGAGGCCATCAAAGAAAAATTGGTCTCTAAGCTCGATGATAGACTTGATAGAGGGGAAATCTCTAGAAAAGAATATGATCGTCTTATTGATGATATGGATTTGATGGACATCGATGAGATTAAGGCATTGTCGGATGAAGTAACGCATCAGCAAAGATCTGAAATGGCTAAAAGATATTTAAAAGATTATCAATTTACAAAAGAAAAAGCATCGGATTCTTTCGGCTCAAGTTTTTCAGATAGTGGAAAAGATTGGAGCAATAGTTTCTTTGATTACTATGATGATTATTATGATTGGTGATTTTTTAAAAAATGAAATCTAAGGAGTCTTTATATGACTAAATTATCAGAAAGACTTCAGCATGCCTGGAATGCCTTCAATAACAAAGATCCCACTATAAATTATAGTCCGAATATTTATTATGGTGGCTCATATATAAATCAGAGTAGATCTAGACTTTCATTTAAAAATGAACGGTCAATCGTTAATGCTATATTTAATAGAATTGCTGCAGATGTAGCCGCAGTTGATATTCGCCATGTTAAATTAGATGCTAATGGAAGATACTTAGAAACTATTAACGACGGAATTAATTCTTGTTTGTCAGTAGAAGCTAACATAGATCAAACTGGTCGGGCAATGATTCAGGATGCCGTTATGTCCATGTTTGATGAAGGTGTAGTGGCTATAGTTCCTGTCGATACAACGATTGACCCAAGTAATTCCGGCGCATATGATATTCTGTCTATGCGCACTGGAAAAATTAAAGAATGGATGCCTAAGCATATTAAAGTTGAATTATATAATGAGTCAACCGGCAGACGGCAAGAAGTTATTGTGCCTAAAAAAATGGCTGCCATAATTGAAAATCCATTCTATTCAATTATGAATGAACCTAACTCCACTCTTCAACGATTAATAAGAAAGCTTAATTTATTAGACGCTATTGACGAGGAGAGCGGAGCTGGTAAATTAGATTTAATAATCCAACTTCCGTATGTAATTAAGACAGAAGCTCGTAAGCAGCAAGCTGAAAAGAGAAGAAAAGATATTGAGATGCAACTTGCGGGTTCTAAGTATGGCATAGCCTACACAGATGGAACCGAACGCATTGTGCAATTGAATCGTTCCGTTGACAATAATTTAATGAAGCAAATTGAGTATTTGTCGGATACTCTTATGAGTCAGCTTGGTATGACGAACGATATTCTTAATGGTACTGCTAATGAGTCTACAATGCTTAATTATAACAATAGAATTGTCGCTGTTATTTGCACCGCAATCGTTGAAGCAATGCGGCGAACATTTTTAACTAAGACCGCTCGCACAAAAGGTCAGTCTATTTCTTTCTTTCAAGATCCGTTTAAACTTGTTCCGGTATCAGCTATTGCTGATATTGCTGATAAGTTTACGCGGAATGAAATCCTTTCTTCAAATGAAGTCCGTGGTCTTATAGGATTTAAGCCAATTGATGATCCAAGGGCCGACGAACTTCGTAATAAGAATTTAAACAAATCAAATGATGAGGAGGCTCCCCCCTCAACTTCTGAAGAAACTAATGAGGAGATAATTCAAAATGGGACGCAAGTGTGATTTTGGTGGTTGGGCCACTAAAAATAATCTCAAATGTTCCGATGGATTAACTATTCGAAAAGATGCCTTCAAGGATAACGATGGCCAAATAGTTCCGCTTGTATGGATGCATCAGCATGATGATCCCGAGAATGTTTTAGGTCATGCTCTTCTTGAAAATCGAAATGAAGGTGTCTATGCATATTGTGACTTCAATGATACTCCTAAAGCTACTCATGCAAAGGAGCTTGTAAAGCATAAAGATATTGTTGCATTGTCTATTTATGCTAATCGTTTAGTTAAGAATGCTCAAGATGTGATTCATGGGGACATTAAAGAAGTAAGTCTTGTTATGGCTGGGGCTAATCCTGGAGCTTATATTGAGTTTTCTGCTATCGAGCATTCTGATGGTTCGGTTACAGATTTAGAAGATGAGGCTATGATTTTTTCTGGCGATGAGAATCTTACAATTAGCCATGAAGATTCTGAGGAATCTAATGAATCTGAAAAGGAGAATACTAAAATGGCCAATAATGGCAATGAGAAAACTGTAAAAGACGTATTTGACAGCCTGACTGATGAACAGAAGCAGGTTGTTTATTTTATGATCGGCCAGGCGATCGAAGATGCTTCCAAAAAAAAGTCTAATAATACTAAAGACGATGAAGACAAAGAAATTGAACATTCTGATGAAGGAGACGAAACTATGAAGTATAATGTGTTTGATTCTGAGACTGGTTCTCGCAGCTCTGTTCTGAGCCATGACGATTTTAATAAGATCCTGGTCGATGCCAAGCGCCTTGGTTCTCTGAAGGCTTCTGTCGAGGAGCATATGGAGAATGGAGTTCTTGCCCATGCTGGAATGGATCTTGGTAGCAATCCTTCTATGGAGTTTGCCACTGGTGAGTCTACTTACGGGTTCAATGACCCCGATATGCTGTTTCCCGATGCTCGCATGATTAATAATGTCCCCGAGTGGATCAAGCGCGACACTGGCTGGGTTAGTGAGATTATGAATGGTTCTCATCATACTCCGTTTAGCCGCATTAAGTCTATGTTCGCGAACATCACCGAGGATCAGGCTCGTGCTAAGGGTTACATTAAGGGTAAGGATAAGAAGGACCAGGTTTTCAGCCTGCTTAAGCGCACCACTACTCCGCAGACCATTTATAAGAAGCAGAAACTTGATCGTGATGATATGGTTGACATCACTAGTTTTGACGTTGTTGCTTGGATCAAGGGTGAGATGCGCATGATGCTCGATGAGGAAATTGCTCGTGCTGCTCTGATTGGTGATGGTCGTGAGAATTCGGATGATGACAAGATTTCTCCCGATCATATTCGTCCGATTGCTACTGACGATGATCTGTTTACCATTAAGGTTGAGGTTTCTGTTGATTCCGAAAACGAGGATGATAATGCTCATGCGTTTATTCGCGGTGCTATTAAGGCTCGTAAGAACTACAGGGGTACTGGCTCTCCGATTCTGTTCACTACTGAAGATCTTCTGTCGGATATGCTTCTGATGGAGGACGGTCTTGGCCATTCTCTGTATGTTGATGAGGCTGCCCTGGCTCGTAAGCTGCGTGTTCGCAAGATCGTTACTGTTCCTGTGATGGAAGGCACTGATTATCTTGGTATCATTGTCAACCCTGTTGACTATAACTTTGGTGCCGATAAGGGTGGTGCCGTTGCCATGTTCGATGACTTTGACATTGATGTCAACCAGCAGAAGTATCTGATTGAGACTCGTTGCTCTGGCGCTCTGGTCCGTCCGTTCTCTGCGATTGCTATTAAGAAGGCCGCTAGCGAGAACTCTGGCGACTAATAATGGCTAAATTCCGTGGTTCAATAGGATACGGGATTACTAGTGAAACTTCGCCTGGTATTTGGGAAGAAACAATTATTGAGAAGAATGTTAGTGGTGATATTCTTCAGAATTTTAAGAGAACCGACCAGGGAGAAGGGCCTATAGATGATATTAAGATAAGCAACAAGATTTCTTTTGTAGCCAATCCATACGCCATAGAGCATTTTCATCTTATAAAGTATGTAAAATGGCGCGGAGTTGCTTGGAAAGTATCATCTATAGACGTCCAGTATCCTAGATTAGTATTAAATATTGGGGGCGTATACAATGGACCCACGGCTTGAACTACATAATTTATTATGCTCAAAACTAGGAAGCCAGAATGTATATTTTCAGCCCCCTGAAAACTTAAAAATTAACTACGACGCGATTGTATACTCTTTGGATGGAGTAGACCAAAAGTATGCTGATAATATCACTTATTCAAAAAAGCGTCGGTATTTAATAACTCATATTTTTAGAAATCCAGAAAACGATCTTATATACAATATGACTAATATTGAGTATTGTAGATTTATTCGCAGATTTGTAACTGATAATTTGTATCATGATGTCTATGAAATTTACTACTAATTGGAGGAATCAATAATGCCTACTGAATATAAGCTTAAGTGGGACCAGGTTGGCGAACGTCTGTATGAGACTGGCGTCAAGATGGGTGTTCTGTTCCCTATTTTAGCTAATGGCGAATACGGCGAAGGTGTTGCTTGGAATGGTCTTACTGCGGTTACTGAGCAACCTTCTGGTGCTGAAGAAACGGCTATTTATGCCGATAATATTAAGTATTTAAGCCTTCGTTCTCTTGAAGAGTTTGGTGCTACTATTGAAGCATATATGTACCCGCCGGAATTTGCAGTATGCAATGGCGAAGCGGAGCCCCAAACTGGTATTAATATTGGTCAGCAGACTCGTCTTCCGTTTGGTCTTTGCTATCGCACTGAAGTTGGTAATGACACGGAATTTGATAACCATGGCTACAAGCTGCATTTGATTTATGGGGCAACCGCATCTCCGTCTGAAAGGAACTATCAGACTATTAACGATTCCCCCGAGGCAATCACTTTCAGTTGGGAGCTTAAGACTACGCCTGTTGAGGTTACTGGCTATAAGCCCACGGCGTCTCTTGTTATTGATTCGACTAGAGTTGATTCTGCTAAGCTTAAGACTTTCGAAAGTATTCTTTATGGTGCTGCTGGCACTCCTGGAACGGCTCCTCGACTTCCGCTTCCTGATGAAGTTATTGCCCATTTTGCATAATAAGTGCTAAAATTATATAGGGGCTGCTATAATTAGCAGTCCCTTTTTGTTTTTTGAAAGGAGATTGGCAATGTATATAAAGACAATTACTTATACTGATTACAATGGCAACGAGCGAACCGAAGATTTTTACTTCAATTTCACCAAAGCGGAACTTGCTGAAATGGAACTTACGGCTGAGGGCGGAATGAAAGCCCGAATTGACAAGATCATTAATGCCAAAGATAAGACTCGGCTTGTTCGGATGTTTAAACAGCTTGTTCTTGATGCCTATGGCGAAAAGAGCGAAGATGGAAAACATTTCATTAAGTCCAAGGAACTTTCTAAGCGTTTCTCTTGCACTGAAGCTTATAGCATTCTTTTTATGGAGCTTGCAACCAATGATCTTGCAGCTCAAGAATTTGTAAATGGCATTATGCCTAAGAATCTCGATAAGAAGTAAACAATTAAATATTTAATATAGGAGGCCAGAGATGTTAACAATTATAGTTCCGGAGCATGAAGAATACGATGATGATCGCGATTTATTCATAACGGTCAAAGCAACAACGCTTAAGTTGGAGCATTCTCTGGTCTCCATTTCAAAATGGGAATCAAAATGGCACAAGCCTTTTGCAGTTAAAGAAAAAAGAACGGTCGAAGAAACAATTGATTACATACGATGCATGACGTTAAACGATGTTGATGATGCAACATACATGCGTTTAGTTAGGTATCCTGACTTATTAAAAAGTATTAACGATTATATAGATGATCCTATGACAGCCACCACTTTTAATGAAAGAGGCGGTAAGCAAGCACCAAAAAGAGAAATAATAACGGCCGAAATTGTATATTATTGGATGGTATCGAATGGGATACCTTTTGAGTGCCAATATTGGCATTTAAATAAATTATTAGCATTGATAAAAGTATGTAACATCAAGAATACACCTCAGAAGAAAATGTCTGCAAGTGAAATAGCTGCTCAAAACAGATTGCTCAATGAAGCTCGCAGAAAAAAGTGGAATAGCCATGGGTGATTAGATGATTACATTTAAGCATAAAGGAAATTTTAAAAATACAGAGCGTTTTTTTTCACGAGCACAAAAATTAAAAATTTTAGCTGCCATGCATCACTATGGTCAACTAGGTGTTGAAGCTTTGGCAGTATCTACTCCAGAACGTAGTGGAAAAACCGCAAAGGCATGGACTTATGAAGTTAGCAGTTCTGGCGGAGGTTATGCGCTGTATTTTTCAAATAGTAATGTGAATAAGGGAGTTAATATAGCTGTAATTTTACAATATGGTCACGGAACTGGAACCGGAGGCTATGTTCAAGGGACTGACTATATTAATCCTGCTGTGAAACCAGTTTTTGATTCTATGGTTGATGATATTTGGAAAGAGGTGACCGGGTAAATGAGTGGAAGCGTTGACAATAGAATTGTGGAAATGCAATTCAATAACCAGCGATTCGAGCAAAATATTCATAAAAGTATTAGCAGTTTAGACAATCTTAAAGAGAGCCTTAACCTGGAATCCTCTGTTAAGAGTTTCGAGCAATTGGATTCAGCGGCAAAAACATTTAATATGAATCCTATGATATCTGCAATTCAGGGCGTTGGTGCTAAATTTTCAGCATTAGAAGTTATTGCCATAACTGCACTATCAAATATTACTACGGCAGCAATGAACGCTGGCAAGAATTTAATTAAATCCTTAACTATAGATCAAATAAGCGCTGGGTTTAATAAATATGCTCAAAAAACCGAGGCAGTTCAGACAATAATGAACGCTACTGGGAAAAGCATTGACGAAGTTTCCGTTGTTCTAGAAAAATTAAATAAGTACACAGATGAAACTAGTTATTCTTTCTCAGATATGGTCAGTAGTATAGGCAAGTTTACTTCTGCCGGTGTTGATCTTGAAGTTGCAGAAAAAGCAATGGAAGGAATCGCAAACTGGGCTGCTACGGCTGGTGTTGGCCCTGAACGGGCTGCGAGTGCATTTTATAATTTATCGCAGGCTATGTCCGCTGGTTCACTTAAGATGATTGACTGGAAGTCAATTAATCTTCTTAACATGGGCACAAAACAGTTTAAAGAAACTGCTATTGAGACCGCAGTTGCTTTAGGTAAGTTGAAAAAAGGTCAAGATGGTGTAATAAAGACCACTAAAGGGCTTGAAGTTGATTATAAGAAATTTGATAGCACTTTGAGTGAAGGCTGGTTCGATATGGATGTTATGTTGTCCGTATTCGAAAAGTATTCAGATACAACTCAAGAATTTGGTCTTAGAGCTTATAAAGCAGCACAAGAGGCTAAAACTTTTAAGGATGCTATTGAAGCGGTCAAAGATGCTGTAAGCACCAGTTGGATGAACACTTTCGAGCTTATATTTGGTAACTATGATGAAGCTCGGGTTTTATGGACTAATTTAGCAAATGAACTTATAGAAGTATTTACCGCAAGTGCCGAAAAGCGTAATGAACTCTTAAGAGAGTGGCATGACACCGGCGGTTATGAGGCCATGATCGAAGCCATAGGAAATGCTTGGGAAGGATTAAAAGGAATTCTTGAATCTGTTAAGCAAGGCTTCTCCCAGATTGTGCCTCCAATGACTGCTGAAAAGCTCGTTGCTTTTTCAGAACGATTAAGAGATTTAACTGCTGGTTTTAGAGATCTTATGGCCCCTGTGGAGTCAGTAGTTGATGATTTTGAAATGTTTGTTGGCAAGGGCCATGGTAGTTTAGCAGAGAATGCCAATGAGAGTTTTTCGGAATTAACAAGCACTGGAAAGAAACTTAAAAGTATATTCACCGGATTTCTTTCAATATTTGATTTAGTTGGTCAGGCATTTGCCTCTATTGGAAGAGCTTTATCCCCGTTAGGATCAAGATTATTAAAACTTGGCGGGCATGTTTTTGATGCAGCCGCTTCATTTGGTGTATTTTTAACCAACTTAGCCAATACTGCAAGAAATACAAAGTTCTTTGATAAAGCGGTTGCTAATCTTGGAAATAAGATAGAGTCTTTAAAAACTAAATTTACTAATTTTCTTAGTTTATTTATAGATTTTGAAAATTTAGAAATGCATCTTCCTAGTTGGGATGATATTAATAAGTTTTTGCAGAATCCTCTGGAAGGAATAAAGAGTGCATTTGATTCTGCTAAGCAGTCTATTTCTGGATTTTTTGCTAGCATTAAGACTTGGTTTTCTAATTTTACAGGTATAAAAATTGAAGCTCCTGATTTAAGTGGGTTTATTGATTTACTAAAGAATACGAATTTATTTGACGCAGTATCTAATATGATTTCAAAAGTATATTCTGCAGTAAAGACTGTGCTTAGTGATATTGGGTCATTATTAAAAAATGCGCTAACTAGTGGTGATTTATCAGCGTTACTAGATACATTTAATAAAGGTTTTATCTCTGGATTAATACTAAGTATAACTGGCGCATTTACTAGAATTTCCACATTTTTCAAAAATCTTGGTGGAGGATTTGGAATTTATTCTGGAGCAGAGGCCGTATTAGATGGGCTTGGTGCTTCTTTAAATAAGTTTAAAGCCTCTGTGGATGCCAAAGCATTGTTGGCTTCGGCTATGGCAATTGGGCTTCTTGCAGTTTCTGTAAAGATGCTAGGCTCTATTGACGTCCGTAATTTAACATTCGGTTTAATGGCTTTGGGAAGTATTCTTATGATGGCCATGGCCTCTATGAAATCTTATGTTAATACTATGTCGACGGCTAATGTAAAAAATGTTGCTAAGGGCGTAACATCTATGTTGGCTATGGCTGTTAGTATGTCTATCATGGCTTCGGCTATTAAGAAAATTAGTGGATTAAATTGGGGCGATGTTGCAAAAGGACTTGTAGCTATTGTAGTGTCTATGAAAACTATGTCCTCCGCAATAGGCAATATGTCTAGTTCTACTGTTGCTAAAGCTGGCGGAACAATGATCGCGATGGGCTTAGCATTAGTTATTATTGCTGGTGCGGCAAAGATCTTTGCATCTATGGAATGGGAGGATCTTGGGAAAGCTGGCGCCGCTATTGGTGGAATAATGCTCATTATGGGCTTATTTGCAAATCTTACAAAATCTGTAGATTTCTCAGGAGTAGGCGGCTCTATGATAGCCATGGGCATAGCTCTTACTATATTTGCAGCTAATATGAAGATTATTTCTTCTATGAGTTGGGAAGAGCTTGGAAAAGCTGGAGCCGGAATGCTAGGTATATTTGCTATTATTGCTGCGTTTTCTTTGCTCACTAAAACCGTTGACTTTAGTGGACTTGGCGCTAGTATGATAGCCTTTGGAATTGCAATGATCGCCATGTCAGCAGCAATGAAGATCATTGGATCTATGGAATGGACAAGTGTACTTACTGCAGTTTTAGCTTTAGCTGCAGTATTTGCAATAATAGGTGGTTTCTCAGCTCTTACTCAAAATCTTAATTTAGGCGGAACTGCGGCATCTTTGTTGTTGTTTTCTGCAGCAATATTGGTGTTTGCATCCGCAATGGCAATTCTCGGGTCTATGTCTTGGTCTGGGATAGGAAAAGGATTAGTAGCAATTGTTGCGGCTTTTGCAATACTAGGATTAGTGGCTCTTATATTAGCCCCGGTAATTACAGTTGTAATTGCACTTAGTGCGGCTCTTTTACTGATAGGAGCTGCAGCATTAGCGTTTGGTGTTGGCGTTTCATTTATCATAGCCGCATTCACTACCTTAGCAGCTATTGGCGCGGCTGGTGCTGCTGCAATAGTTGTTGCTTTAGATGCACTTGTTGATGGTCTCATCACATTAGCTCCTAAAGTTGGAATGGCTGTTGTGGCGTTAATTTATGCTATTACTAGCACTTTAGCTGGCTCTGCCGTTGCCATTGGAGCATCTCTTTTAGAGCTGTTAGTTGGAATGCTTGATGCAATCAGCACATTTGCTGGGCCGTTGGTCGATGCTGGAACTGCTGTGTTGCTGGCATTTGGAGAAGCATTCCGGGTTGCTCTTCCTGCATTGGCGGCTGAGACTGCACTTTTGTTTATCGATTTCTTCAATACTATTGCTGATACTCTTCGTGTGGCAACTCCTCTCTTACTTGCGGCATTTGGTAATATTATGAGTGCAATTATAGAATTCATATTAAGTGCTATTCAAGCTCTGGTCGAGAATATTCCTGGAGTTGGTGACCAAATTGCTGCTGAATTAGAAGGTGCTAAAGGTGCTGTTAGAGATTTCTTCGCTGGAGATCAAGAAGCTCAAGCAGAAGCTAGAGAGTATTTAGAGGCTATGCGTGAGGGCGTAGAAGATGGCGGAGATGGTGTAAAAGAAGAGCTTCAAAACGTTGTTGACGAATCCCAAACCGCTATTGAAGATAATCAAGGCGAATTTGTCGAGGCTGGTGCATTTAGTGCGCAAGGCGTTGTTGACGGTATTTCGTTGCAAAGCGGAGCATTATATGATGCTGGCGCTGGAATGGGCGAAGAGGTTCTTGCTGGATTTAAAAATACAATGGCTATTAGTTCTCCTTCCAAAGTTATGGGCGACCAGGGATACTTCACAGTTATTGGTTTAGTTAAAAATGGTATAACCGATAATTTATGGAGAATTTCTAAGGCCGGCGAGTTAATGGCTAATACTCTGTACAATAACTTCCAAGTTGCAGCCGAGTATGCTAAACGGAGAATTGAAGGCGACGAGACATTTACTCCTCATATAATTCCGATTCTTGATATGAGCGGAGTTGAAGCTGGAATGAATTCTGTGAATGGTTTAGTTAATAGTAGAACTAAGATGATGGCTTCTATCGACGCTAAGAGTGTGAATAATTCTGATGAAATTATTTCTGTAGCATCTAAAATACTTCGTGCAGTTCAAAATGGAAGTACCATTTACTTTGATGATGGTCAATTCGCAGGTCGGTTAAATCGTAGATTGGGGGCGATGATTTGAGAAAATTTTATATAGAAGTCAAAAGAAGAAACGGGAACACTATGCGTTTCGGTCTTCAACTTGATGACAATATTGAATATTATTTTTTATCGTCCCCAGAAGGTTTAGGATATGAAAATGCCCATAATTATGCATCGGTTGGAGATGGCTTTTTTAGAAGAATCGAAACTAAGTTTTCTCAGCAGACTATTAATGGAACAATTATAGCTATCCCCCTTGCAAGCATGGCATATGCTAATCGTAATGACCGAATTTTGGGCCAAATTTATTATGAGTATCGCCATTTATTTGAAAATATTGAGTTAGGGACTAAAATTTATTTACTTTATGATCCCTATGGTTATGGAACCAATGAGTATCGTCGGGAAATTGAAATTTTATCTGTATCAAAAAGTGAGATAACAACAAACACAGTTCTTGAAATACCAGTATCGTTCAAATGTTTGACACCTTGGTATTTAGATAGTGGATCTGGGATTGAAGTTATTAGTGACTTTGATTCTGTTATGCGATACACCTATAAATATGACGATGAACTTCGATATGGCGATACTAAAGTTTCCACTCGTGCAATAATAACTAATTCTGGTACTATGCCCGCGGCGCTTATTGTTCGCATCAATGGAGTCAAAAGGCCTAATACTGCATTTAAAAGCCCAATGATAACTCTAATAGACTCCGAAACTGCTGAAATAATAGGACGTTGCCAAGTCGGAATAGATCTTTATAAGCAAGAAACTCTTGAAATTTCTAGTATTCCTCTTGACAGTTATATAAAAAAGATTAGCTTAGATGGAACCGAAGAAGATTTAATAGACTATATTGACATTTCATATGATCCATTTTTCAGAGTTCCTCCTGGAAAAAAATGCGAGCTTATAATTGAATCCGCCTCAGATTCTGTATCGGATTATAACTCAACAATTATGAGACCTGAAAGTGTTGAGGTAGTTGCCTATTATTACACAAGAGTGGTGTGATAAATTCAAAATGAAAGTTTTTATTAGAAGTCATAGAGATTTAAAAACATTGTGGCATGGGGATGCTATATCATGGACTGACATTCCCTATGAAACTATAGGAAATGAGACGGGCACTATTGATATTCCAGATGATGGAGTCGATTACTCTGGAGAATTTCTTGTTTTAATTGGCGGAAATATTTTTTTAATAGAAAGAACTTCTCCAAGTTCTGGAACAAGATCATTAACTATATCGTCTTTTTATAACTTCTTTTCACGAGACTTGATATGGCCTGGAATGGAAGAAGAAGAGACATATGCAAACTTTATAATTAATCGATTAAATTCTGATTATAAACGATGCGAAGATGATCAGTATAAACTTGATTACTTAAGATTATTGGTAGGGACTAACACTGAAATAATGCCCTATAGAGAATATGAAGCTCCCGGAATATATAATTTAGTAGATATATTTGATGAGGCAATCTCTTATGGTGTAGTTTTTAAATTCATATTTTCAGTAAATATATCTGCAGAGCCTTCTATTAGAATCAATACAGTTGAACGTAGCTTAGATGTTCATAATGTATTTTTTGATGATGGGCATTCTTCAATTGTAAGCGAAGCCTACAGTAGAGACATTATTTCAAAAATCACCATATTTCATCCGAATACTATAGAGGTTCCAGATCCAGAAAATGAAGGGCAAACTATTAAAGAGGTTGAGTACGATCAAACTATATGGTACCTTTCAAAAGATGGTGAGATCAGTTCCGATCCTCCAGAAAACCGTGAAATTGGAACCTGGAGTATGTTTGAAATCAATGAAGATGAAGATCCTGAAGAAATGGCTAAGTTAGAATTTAGTAATAATATTAATAGCCATAAAGTAGAATTTTATAGTGATCGAGTTTTTAATTTATGGGATATAGTGCTGTTACGAATTAAAAATCAGGTGTTTAAAAGCTATATTACATCTAAGTCTGTATCTTCCACGCAAGATCGATATTTATACAAGTGCGGAGAGTTACCTACAACTCTTACTGATAGGGTATCTAAGATTGAAAGCGATAAGGGGTGATATTTATTGAGCCTTTCTGTAATACAGGGTGTTACGTTTCCTAATCAGAAAGTTTCGGCCAAAGATCACGGAGCATTGTTCGAGAAATGCTTAACCGATGGTATCATTAAAGGATGCGAAATATCGTATTCTGGAAGAAATGTAACTATTGGCGAAGGATATTTGATTGTAGCCGGCCGTGAAATTCACTTAACAGGAGCGAATACCATAAGCCTTTCCGGATCAGATAATCACCCATATGTGAGAATCAAAGTTCGGATTGATAAAGGTAAAATTTCGAGTTTAACAACATTTGATCAAGTTAGTTTCGAAATAGATAGAGCAAACACATATTCTGGGCTTCCGTCATTAACGAAAGAGGATATTAATGGCAATGGAGTAATCTATGAAGCCAGCATGGTTGTTCTGAAAATGACAAATGGTGCATTTTCTAGTATTTATAGTCGTATGCAGCCTGCTGTTCCGGCATCTGGAACTAAAGCTGTTTCTGTAACAATTCCCGTAAGCGCTTGGTCTTCTAAAGTTGCGAATGTCACGGTTGAAGGCATTACTGCATATACTACTAGGTGTCATCCTATTGTTGCTCCTGCTCCTGCGTCATGGTCTAGTTGGTCACAATATGGAATACGTGCCACAAGCCAGGGCACAAATACATTGCGATTTGAATGCAATGAGACCCCTGCTCAAAGTATAACCGCTAATGTTCTGATTATTTACACTTAAGGAGGATCAAAATGATTTTTAATTTAATAGGTCCTTCGGGCGATTCAGGGGGAGATACTCCAACTCCTCCTGCGCCCATAGATAAAACATTTTATATTCCGTCAACAACTGGTTGGTCATCTGACACAGCCGGAGATAGTGTAAAGTTACGCGCTAAAATCAGCCAAGAGTATGACAGCGCCACAAATAGAAGTACTTTAAAGATTAGACTCCAAAGCAAAATACTATCAGGTTCTACTTGGGAAGATCTTATTGGTAATACTTGTGTTATTTATGCTGGTGGGCACGTAAAAGTAAACGGCAACACTGTGCATACTTTTCCTGCTGGCGGGCATAATGATCGTGTTACTTTTGGCGAGTCTTGGTCAACATTTAAAAATGAAAATGGAGACGATCTTATCATTACCGCCACTGTGCCGCATGCTAGTGATGGAACAGCTACTATAACAATAGATATTTATGTGAACATTGCTGCTGGTTTGACTGATCGATACTTGGGGTTTATCGTGTCGGATTCCAAGACAATAAATGATGGGCTTGATGTTGTGGAGGATGAAGATCCCTATGTCTCTATATGATATTTTCTCAAAAATAACATTCAAAAATGGTCTTTCAATTGGGGCAATATTATTGGTGATCATTTTAAGCTTAATTCAGGTCTCAAAGATTCAAATAAATCCCTGGGACGCTATTTTAAGATGGATCGGAAATAGATTGAACTCCGATATTAAGAAAAAAGTAGACGAAGTCGAGAAGAAACTTGACAAGCATATTCTTGAGTCTGAAACAAAAGACTTAAGAGACACTCGTCAGTACATTCTCGACTTCGCTAATTCATGCATGTACGGGCGAAAGCATACTCAGGAGCAATTCCGATTTGTAATAAAGAAATGTGATGAGTATGAAAAGTATGTCGAAGAAAACCATATAAAAAATGGAGAGATAACTTCTGCCATTGTTTATATTCGAAGACTTTACAGTAAATGCATGCAAAACAATAGTTTCCTCCAAGAAGGAGATTCATTAGCCATAGGAGGTGACGAAAGATGAACCAAAGAGAAAAAATGCTTGCTCAGGCAAAGTCTTGGCTTGGTTGCAATGAAAGCAATGGTTCTCATAAACAAATTATAGACACATATAATGAGGCTGCTAGAGCATTAGGCTTATATGTAATGGGCTATAGTGAACCTTGGTGCGCAGCCTTTATCACAGCATGCGCCTGGGTATGTAAATTAACTGATATTGTAGCTCCGTCGGCCCTTTGCGACACTATGATCGCGTGGTATAAAAAGCGTGGACTGTGGAAGGGAAAAGACTATAAGCCCAAAGCTGGTGATATTGTCTTCTACGATTGGGATGGCAATAATACTTCGGACCATGTGGGAATAGTTTCAGCGGTCAATGGCTTAATGCTTACCGTTATTGAAGGAAATTGTTCGGACGCAGTCAAGGAGCATACAATTGACACTACTTATCACTACATTCAAGGTTATGGATCGCCGCTGTATGATATTCGGGAAACAATTGGTGATACTCCTATAATTGTAAGGCCTTTTGAGCCGATTATTGATATTGTGGATAAACCTTGCCAAGTTAGTCTTCCAATATTAAAACGTGGTTCTGGCATGGGTGACTTAAAGCGCTATAAGCCTTGGGTACAATCCATGCAACAGCTTCTTATTGCTAAGCATTACTCTTGTGGTAGTGCTGGTGATGATGGAGAATTTGGCGGTGGAACTCTTACGGCCGTTAAGAATTTCCAGACTGAGAATAATCTTGTTGTAGACGGTGTTGTCGGTGTCAAAACTTGGGATAAACTTTTCGGAGGTTAAATTATGTCGTGGACTATCAATAGAACCATGATCCAAATAACCGAAAAGATAGTGGCGCTTTGAAGCATATGTATTTAAGAGCGTTTTTGTTGTATTCGAACCCGCTTGAAATTTTTGATGAATAAACTTTTTGGAGGTTAAACAAATGCTTACTGAAAAATATTATAGGAATTTCTTCTACCCGATTAAGGATATTGATGGTGGAGGGTCAGAACCTTCAGAGCCTGAGACTTATGAACCTGGCACAGTGATTATTGAAGAGCAGCAGGTAACCACCGTCGGAGGAGATGGAACTGCTATTCAAGTAGATGAAACTTTCATACCTCCTTCCGAATTAGCTATTACTTTCGATGGAAAAGAGTATGAAGTATCAGTACAGAATAATCATTTTACAAACGAGTCTTTTTATGGGGAAGAAGGCCAAGATAGGTACGCCAAATATCCATTCTTTATTCGGATTACTAAAAGCCGCACCGGAGCTTACAGTTGGTTTCTTAGTACTCCTGAGCTCGGCACTTATACTATCAGCGCGAAGATTCCCGGAGCTGCGCCTGTCACCATCAAACCGCCCCGCACGATTACCTCTGAGCTTGCCAGACTGATCAAAGCGCTCAGCGGCACCGTGACCAAGCCTCCGCGTACCGTTGTCAATCAGCTCTCCGCTCTGGCAGACATGGCAGAAGCCGGTGGAATCGGTGGCGGTGGCGGTGGTGTGCTTGAAGTAACAGATTCGCAAGAAGGAGACACCCATACTTTAGACAAAACATACGGCGAAATTGAGGCCGCAATTAACGCTGGGAAAGCGGTCTGGATTAACGACGGGGGGCGCCGACTTTTTGTAAATGAAATTAGCCATATTAGTTTTTTCAAAGGTGTATATGCTGGTGCTCTTGGGGTATGTGCAGATTCCGGCATCACTTGGATCGCTCGTGCGGACACAGAAGAAGGATGCCGGAATAGTTATCCATCTTATGCATCTTGATGAAAACCCTTGACCTGATCCTTGCCATTGTCGCCGCGCTGACCGTTGCCTTCACGGTCACGATGATTGTGATATTCTGCCGCTATGCCGTCATTCCTGACACGCTTGTAACGTGCTGGTTTACCTGCGTCGTGGGCGAGTGCGGCGTATGCGGTTGGATAAAAACAACTAAAGAGCGGCAGAAACAAAGACAATGGCAGCTCGAAGACGAAAAACGTATGGAGGAAAAGCAACATGACTGATATTACTCAAATTGTCGTTTCGGTTCTGAGCGTCCTGTTCGCGGTCGCAACAGCCTTTTTCATCCCGTGGCTCAAGACCAACATGGACGCGGTGAAGTTTGAGCGTATGCTGACTGTTGTGAAGATCGCGGTCGAGGCCGCCGAGCAGATGTTCCGCGAGTCCGGCATGGGCGCGAAGAAGAAAGAATATGTTATCAATTACCTCGCCGAGCGTGGTTACAAGCTCGATACAGATCAACTTGATGTATTAATTGAGAGTGCAGTTAAGGAGATGCGCATGAGCGTGGAGGCAACCTAATGATTACAAATAGAGGTTGCAAAAGACTTAGAGACTTAGAAAAAAAGTATAAGTCTCTATCTGATTTTAGTAAGCTGTTTGTTATTAATCGAGAATATGAGGAATTGCTGCCCGAGCGATCCGTCGTTCTTATTTATAATACCGAATATAAAGCGCATTTGGTTGAGATTCCAGAATTCGAATTGGCTGATACTATACGGGCCACGATCGACGGTGTCGAATATGAATTGAACAGGCATGATCGCCCAAATGGACTAGTTTATTATGGAGAGGGCCCCGGCATTGTAAGACCTTTGTGGCTAGAATATGATTTTCAAATTAGTACATCTAATGGACAGACATATTTCTTCACGCATAGACGAGGAAGCCGTCATACAATCAAAATAGAAGCCGTTTACAAAAGTGTCGACTCTGTTAGCGAGGATTTTAGAATGGCTGTACAGTATGTCATCGATACTCAGCAATGAAAGGATTATTAAATGCCTGAAATTAAAGTTTTAATTTTGTGCTCGCTTGTCGGACTTCTTATTGGTCTTATTCTTGGGCATTATGTGTTCCCGAATAAGAAAGAGAAAGCCAATGGCCAGATTATTTTAGATCATAATGAAGAAGGCGACGAACGCATCTGTTTTGCATTAGACATGCAGTATGATGATTTTAAAAAATATTCTCGCATTTCTTTTGATGTAATAAACAAGGGGTGAGATTAAATGCTTACTGAAAAATATTATGGAAATTTTTATATGCCGATCGCGTCTAGTGATCCAGTAGATCCTTCGGAACCTGATCCGAAAGTTCTCAGAATCACCAAGGCTCCTCGCACTGTATTAAATCAGCTCTGCAGAGTCAGTAAGGCCCTTAAATCCAGTTCGAATAAAAATAGTAATGACCACCAAGATGCTTTTCCTCCTGAACTTAACAACGATGGCGAGGAACGGCATTAATCCATTCGCAAATTTTACAGCTTTCTTAATGAAGGTATATGCAATTTGAGCGAAAGGAGGAACGATCGACATGCGCGAATGGTTTAAAGAGTTTTTGAAAAACTTGGCAACCGGCGTTCTCGAATCATTCCAAAATGCATCGATTTATAACCTGAGTTATTAAAGCAAAAGAAGAGCTGGACTAATCATCTGGCTCTTCTTTTTTATATTTGCCGCCGTGGTGGAATAGGTAGACACAACAGACTTAAAATCTGTCGACTTCGGTCGTGGGGGTTCAAGTCCCCCTGGCGGCACCATTCGGTTTTGTGTAGTGGTAGCACGCATGACTTTGACTCATGAAGGGTAGGTTCGAATCCTATAACCGATGCCATTGCCAGGTTGTACGAAAAAGCTTACGTTCGTCACTTCATACTGGTTCGGACGAACAAGACTCCATGGCATCTGGAGTATAATATGATATTTTATGATGCAAAGCTGGTGGCGCATTTTCTGCTGGTCCAGCCATGAGGGTTGAGCCAAGATCCTCACATAATATGTCGGAATAGTGTCTAGCGGCTAGCACGTCAGCCTTCCAAGCTGAAAGGGCGGGTTCGAATCCCGTTTTCGACTCCATCCTCCAGCAAGTATTGGCAAGTGGTGAAATTGAGATTGTGCTAAGGTTTGATAATCGTTATGGAATCCAACTCGGCAAGTCGACACCGAGCAGTTTGGCCTGTAGCGCCTGGATCCATAGCCCCTTAGCTAGCCACATTTCCGTCAGCCAAGGCGGAGCTTGCTGGAGGAACCATTTATATTTAGCAGATTAATGGGGTCCAAAAATATTTAACACGCATGCAAGCACGAGAGGCCCAATCTGTTTAAATAAAAAATTAAGAAAGGAGAATGTGCAAATGGACGATACTGAAAAGAAGGAAATTACCTTGCTCGAACGTTTCGAGAAGCGTGCCCCCAGCAAGTCGGTTGCTAAGAGAGTTTATAATCTCGTCAAGGATCATCCTTTCATGGAAATGAGCCTTACTGAGCTGCT
>Ga0247610_10000490_pt1 | contig 55371 bp, 74 predicted proteins | sample 174DNAGHGhighgp2_FD_193483 | JGI IMG/M metagenome (GOLD analysis project Ga0247610, IMG submission 193483) | Sheep rumen microbial communities from Palmerston North, Manawatu-Wanganui, New Zealand - 1742 DNA GHGhigh gp2 | ecosystem: Host-associated > Mammals > Digestive system > Stomach > Rumen...
TTTCAAGTGCAAGCATCACGGGTGATTATTCAAGTGCAAGCAACACGGGTGATTGTTCAAGTGCAAGCAACACGGGTAATTATTCAAGTGCAAGCAACACGGGTTATCGTTCAAGTGCAAGCAACACGGGTAATTATTCAAGTGCAAGCAACACGGGTAATTGTTCAAGTGCAAGCAACACGGGTAATTGTTCAAGTGCAAGCAACACGGGTGATTGTTCAAGTGCAAGCAACACGGGTGATTATTCAAGTGCAAGCAACACGGGTGATTGTTCAAGTGCAAGCAACACGGGTAATTATTCAAGTGCAAGCAACACGGGTAATTATTCAAGTGCAAGCAACACGGGTGATTGTTCAAGTGCAAGCAACACGGGTGATTGTTCAAGTGCAGAGGTTAGCGGCAAGGATTCCTGCGCTGCCGTATTTGGCAAAGACAACAAAGTTCGTGGTGCATTAGGGTGTGCATTATTCCTTGTTGAGCGTGGAGATTGGAATGGCGAAACTTATCCTATACTTAACGTTAAGGCTGTCATTGTAGATGGCGAAGTTGTCAAAGCTAATACATGGTACACACTAAGAAATGGTGAATTAGTTGAAGTTTGATAAATGACTTATAAATTATGGAACTGATAGATAAAGACGCTTTAGTAGCGGAGATTAGAAAACGCTTACTGCCAGTAATTAGAGATAAGCATTATAACGAATGGGAAGAAGGAAAAGATAGCGAACGTATAGCCATACTTTCCATCATCAACACCATTGAAGTTAAAGAGGTAGACCCTAAAGATGCCTTTATTGAGAAGGCATGTGAGTGGTTGAAAGAAAATTTTCAATTTGATGAAGCAGGATATTGTAAAACAAATATCTATAGTACAGATAGTATGATTTATAATTTCGAAAAATATATAGGAGGTGAGTTATGAAAAAAGGAATTGATTTAATTGCTGAAGAACGACAAAGGCAGATTAATAAAGGTTATGATGCTAATCATGATTCACAACATGATTTTGGAGAATTAGTACAAGCAGCAAGAACTTATATAGATGCATCTATTCTAACAACTAAATCGAAAGAAATTGGTAATCTTGATGAAGCATCTATTTCTTGGCATAAAGATAATGAACCATTTGAATGGAAATATCTTAAACTTTGGTGGCCTTGGGAAGAAGAATTATTTAAACCAACAACACCTTTAGAAGACCTGATTAAGGCAGGCGCATTAATTGCTGCTGCAATTGATAGGCTTAAAGCACAGAAAGGAGAATGATTATGACAGATAAAGATTATTGGCAGATGTTAAAAAGCCTACCACAAGAAGTAATAAAAGAAAGTGGTACATACACAGGACATTACACACTAAGTATTGAATCGTTTGATGGAATATACTCATTGGAATATGTTATGCCATCTTTTTCGGAAGATTTAAAATACCCATTTGGTTGCACGGGTAAATCTCTTGAAGAAGTAGTAGAAAAAGCCTTTGTGTTCTTTGAAGAGAATTTCGGAAAATATAAAATTGTAAAGTATTAAGTGATAATTGAAGACCATTATTCAGAGTGAACTATGATAAAAGAAGCATACGTTAGTTTTGAAGTAGCAAGGCTACTCAAAGAGAAATGATTTGATGAGCCAACAAGAATGGTATGGTATGAGCATCTTCCAAAAGAAAATGCTTGCCATCCTACAGAAATTTATAAACCAAAATTGGATTTATATTACCCTGATGCTCAAACTGAACGTGAAATGAAATTTAGAAATTCAATGCCAGTTGATGAGTATATTTATGGTGATGTGTTTGCTACCCCAACTCACCAAATGGCTTGTGCTTGGTTAAGGGAAGTACATAATACAAACATTGATATTGTATCAGTATGGAATCAGAAACTATTTGAATATCAGTGCTTTGTTGTTACTCCTAAAAACGCTAAACATTGCTATATAGATGACAAATTATATCTCACTTATGAAGTAGCAGTAGAGGCAGCTTTGAAATACTCACTTGAAAATTTGATTTGATATGAAACGAAATTACATTAAACCAAAGGTTCGCATTATAAGTTTGCAAACATGTAATATTATCTTAGGGAGTTCAAAGGAGAACTATGTGCCATATTGCTGTAAACTATGTAAGTTGCGGCATATTTGTCGGGATAGATACGAAGGAAAACCATGTAAAGACTTTCAAGTATGAAAAGATTATTATTAATACTTCTATTATTCCCCATCTTCGCCTTTGCGCAGACAAGGCATGATGTTCTGAAAGAGTTACACCGCCAGAAAGTGCCACACCCAACCATTGTCTTAGCGCAGGCACGTTTGGAAAGCGGAAACATGAAGTCTGACTTCTATAAACGCACCAACAACTTGTTTGGCTTGAAGAAAGGAAAGAAGTATGCCACATACAAACATTGGCGAGATAGCGTAAAAGACTATAAAGAGCGCATATCAAGCCGATATAATGGAGGTAGTTATTACAAGTTCTTGACAAAGATAGGATATGCGAAAGATGAAAAGTACAATAAGAAATTACAAAAGATAGCAAAATGCCAAGAAAAAGGATAAACAATTGCCCAAGTTGGGATGAACATTGGGGGTGCGCAATTAGCCCGATGAAGAATTGCGCAAGCTGTGTCAACGCAGATTGGCATTATATAGAGAAGAAACCAAAGAAAAGGAGATAGCGAATGAATGATGTAGAAAGAATAAAAAATTATATCATAGATAGGCTAACGAAGGAACGAAAACAACTTCCATCAATTCAAAAGAATTGGTATTGTTATGCCTTGAAAGATGTACTTTCCTTTATTGCAACTTTGGAAAAAGAAAAGGAGATAGAGAAATGAGCGCACATAACAACAATTGGTGTAGTCGTGAGCATTGTCCTACTTGTAAGATGCGGACTATATGTGCGTCTTTTGCTGATTTTTGTAAGACAATAACTTTTATAAGACATGAAAATAAAAATTGAAAGCAGATTGGCGAATATCCCAATGACAGACAAAGATGAACTTGTGTATGACGTTTATCATGGGTTTGGCAGACCGATGTTTTTCCCAATTTTTACAAAGTGGGTGCTTGATAAGGCAGGATTATCGGAATATGAATTACATGATTATCTCTATCCTTATATAGCAAGCACCGCACCTATAAAGTGTGATAAGATAATACTTAACTTTTAAAGGAGATAGCGAAATGAAAGATAAGATTTATTTGTTTGGTGCTTATATGTCAATAGAAAAAGACCATAAGACGATAGGGCACGGAAATTTTATTCATCAATACGAACAGATGCCCTCTATTGGGTATCTGACTAATGTGTTAAAGAAGGATGAACCATTGATAGATAGTGTGGTAATATTGAACATGCAATTCCTCACAAAAGAGCCGAAGAATTAAAGAAACAACTTGAAGGTTAGATTATGACAGAACAAGAATTGGCAAAGATACCATTCCATTGCATTGGAAGCCTTGCGATGGAAGATGAACATTGTCTTACATACATATCGAAAGATGGAAGGCTTGGATTTTGCGACCATACCAAAAAGAAAAAAGATGGCACGTTTGGGAAAAGCTACCGCCACTATCAGATTGACGGAAAAGTTTACACCAGCAAGGAAAAGTTCGTGGAAGCATTGAAAGAGTTTAACCAAAAAATTGTACCAATAAGAAAGAAGTTATGATAAATGTTAGTTTTCATTGGGCTTATATAGCAATCTTTGTGATAGTTATAATAGGAATAATATTGTGTTGCAAGCTATCAAAAAACGACAACTTTGGTATTGGTGCAACGGTTGGTTGCTTTGCGCTTGTGGTATGCTTTCTTATCGCACTTGTGATAGGAGGAATATTTATATGGTAAAAACAAAATGGATAGGATATGAAAACAAAAGAGGAAATTCTAAGTACGTTCAACACCCAAGAAGGTGCTTATTGGGCATATCGTGAGGGATTGCAAGAAGGATTTGCCAACAAGCAAAATGCGCTTAGAAATCAAGCTGCTATTGCTGCAATGGCAGCTATCATTCCTACGCAGAAAGGAAATTATATGATGTGTGAAAACCATCTTAAATATGGAGATTGCGCAGAAGAAGCAATAAAATACGCTGATTCTTTAGTAGAAAAAATACTTGAGAAATTGAAAAAGCAAAAATCATGAAAAAGGTAAAACAAGCAACAAAGCGAAATCTAAGGCAATCCTACGAGCAAGCCTGCAACGGCTATCTTGTTGAATTGCTAAGAATGTGGGAATGGGATGGTCGCTACGGATATTGGATAGCTGAAGAAGTAGGCGGCGTATATGCTTATGGCGATTGGATATTCATTGATATGGCGAATATCATCTTCTGCGTAGAGAATGACGTAGAAGAAAAAGAATACGAAGATTGGCATGAGTATTGCGTGTTTGCACAAGAATACAAACAAGATACTCCTAACTTTCCGTCTTGGCACAAGGGCTGTCCGAGATTGAGCAAGGAACAGCAGGACAAGCTGATTGCATTGAAAAGGAATCTGAAAGATTGCATTGAAGAATATAAAGAACAGGTGAAGAATGGATAACTACAAACTCTTGCGCACAAGAGCGCAACTATCCGTACTTAAAGACCTACAAAAAGAGTACGGACACAAGACATTCAATAACGTGGTGACTTCGCTTGAAGCGATTGTGAAACATCTTGAAGAGAAAGGAAAATAACAAAATATTATGGTTAATGAAAATACTGAAATCGTTAATGGCGTAAAGATTGCCGACGCCATAAAGGAAAGGGTAAGAACAACGGGCATACGTGGCTTGGATATTGAAAGGGCAACGGAATTGGGCGTGTTTGAAAGATTGGCAAACTTGATTTGCGTGGTTCATTCAAGCATTATGACAGCCTATCGTGTGTATGGCGAAGTTGATTGCATGTTAAGCGACTTGAACGCCTATAAGCACGAAATTGCGCATGAAATGAAGTTGTTCGACAAGGCTTACGAAAGATTCGCAAAGTTTTGGAAATCGTACTATGCGAATGGCAATTCGGGTGTTGATGCGAACCAAGAAATAGAAACGCTTTACCATCGCATCATGGAATGGATGCAATTGCCAGAAACATGGCACCTTGGCGAAGCGCAACGAATACCATGCAAGAAAGACTTTGCCATTGACGTGGAAATTGGCGATGGAAAGGTGTTCACTTTCTACAAGGCGGAATTGAACCAAGAAACGATTGAAAGCAAGGAAACATGGGGCGTATTGTGCTTCGACCCAAAGCGAAACGTGCAAGTAACCGTAAACACGAACATGGATAAGGCGAGCGCATTGATGGTGGCAAAGAGGCTTTCTGCCGAAAATCCGCAAAACATCTATTCCGCAAGCATTATTCGTGACGTGGTGGAAAAGCGCACAGAGGTCGTACCTTACAAGGCTTTCCATGCCAATGAAACGGTAGGCAAATTGGTAAGGTAAAAGAAAACACGCAAAAGATTTGGAATATTACAAATATGTTTGTATCTTTGCAAACGAACATTTTTTAATCATGTGAAAAGATATGGATAAGATTTTATTTGAAAACGAGGTTTGCGAATACTTGAAGATTCCAAGTGTTCCAAAAAAGGAGTTTGACGGAAAGACGTCGTTCAAGGATGGCGTAGCTATCGTAAGGTTGACGACGGATGACTTGGCTTATGCCACTTGTACGTTCAATGCGGAAACCGACAAAGAACCACGCATCAAGAAAGTGTTCACGCAAGCAACATTCTTGAACATCGAAAAGGTGTTTGTCGTGCCAACGTACATGGATACAAGCGACATCGAGAACGCAGACCTTGACGAACAATCAAAGGAAGCAGCGCAACGATTGGCTGACGAGGCAAACGAACTGACCGAACAAGAAGAAGAAAAACTTGAACTACCGCAGAATGAATGGGTGTTCGACGAAATCCACAACAAGGAGGAAGCAATGGCTTGGATAAAAAGCTACAACCAAACGAACAAGATTCGTGGTCGTGTGCCAGAGGATGAGGAAACTTTGAAATTGCGCTTATTGGCTATACAATCCGAATTGAAAAACAAAACGAAATGATGCAACAAAAACAAGGAAAGAAACCTACGAGGGGAGACATGGAACGCAAGATGCGTTCATCAATCGTATTCGTTCCAAAGGACAAGGACACGAAGTCAATATACTTTGATGACAAGGGATTGCGATTGACTGTCACGGATGATTACGTGGTTATTGCCACTGGTGCGCACCAACACGTTTTCAATAACGTTACTGGATATGGTGTTTCAAGACCATACCTATACACAAAACGTTTCGTTGAGATTGCGTTGGAAAACGATTGCGTGGTGATAGACAAGAAAGGCAACGAAAAGCGTTCCTACACAAAGCTATTCGCATTGTTGAAAGCAAAGGAAGACAAGACGGAATACGATTTGTGTTGGTTCATTGACTTGTGGCTTAACAACATCTTTATGCCATTGTATGCGATTGACGAAACGGAAAGTGCCGCTTTCTTGGTGTACGAACAATACTTGCACAACGTATCACGCCAAAAGGTGATATTGCAAGAAAAGCAAGATGACATGACGAACTTGCAATTCGTTCAACAAGTGTTGGAAAACGAAAGAAAGTTTGTCGAAGGAATGGAAGAACGTGTGATATTCAAGAAAAAGACTGACGAGGAAATGGCGCAAGAAGAGGTTGAAGCCTTGCAAAGTGCCATGATACAAGACGAAACGGAAAAGGAGGTGAAAGAGCAAGATGGATAACGACAACATAAACAACGAAGAATGGGTTAGCGTTAGCGAAATGGCGCAACGAATGGGAGTCACAAAGCAAACCATTTACAACTACGTGAAAGAACAACGATTCCCTACGAAAGAGTTTACACGTGGCAGTATGCGTGGCTTGCTTATCCGAGTTCCAACTACGGTGACGATAACCTAAATGGCGAAAGATGAAAGATAAAGCGAATGATGATGGCGCATTTCGATTCTGCTATATATGCAACAAGCAGCATGGGAGTGCGCTTATTTCAAAAAGTACGTTTGAACAAATAAAGTCAATCCTACATAGTAGCGAACAACAACCACATAAGTAAATGTCTAAGCCAAAACGCAAAAGGCGAAACAACAAGAAACGCAAGGGCAAGATAAGCATTAAGCAAGGTGTCACGTTAAAGCCTACTACGCAAAGAAGCAACGTTGGCAACATAGGGCATGCAACAATGCTTGCAAACACTGGCGTTATAAAAGTAAAGATAAGAAAGAAAGCGTAAATGATGTAAGGCAATGATATGACCACTTTCTTTAGAAAGCTATTGATAAGGCTTGGAAAGGCAATTCCTTTCCTTACAACAATTATCATGGTCATTGGCTACATCGAAACGATTTACGCTATCACAACGAACAACATCATGGAAACATCGTCAAGTGATTACGTGTACCATTTGCCTATTAGCGATTTTATTTCACATATCATCTACATTGATTGGTTTGACGTGTTGCTTATATGGGTTCTTTGCTTTGCGCTTGAACTTTGCAGGTACGCATTTAGGTGCGCATGGTATATAACGCTTGCATTGTGCCTTAGATTTGCGTTGGAACGATTTTATATCGAAAATGGTATAGTTATAGGTATTTGCGCTTTCATGGCTTTATATGGCTTGTATTGCGCTTATGGCGGATTGAAAGTATTAACCAACAAATAACATATTTATATGCTTTATGATGAAAATGGTAGGGCTTACGTTGAACGCCCATTGATACCAGAGGAACAACACTTGTTTTACATCGTGAAAGATTACAAGCGAATGTATCGTGAATATTGGACTTTGAAAGAAAAGTACGAAAGCATGAAAAAGAAGCATGATAATCTAAATAGCGAGAACATGGCTTTAAGGCGTATAGCACAGAGGCACGTTGAAGCCATTCGACATTGCGCTAAGTACATGAAAAAATCATGTTTAGAGCCTTCACCTTGGTTGAAAAACTACATGATGGAAAATCGCTTGTGATAGCATTGTTTTGTTAATGTATGTTTAAATTTATGCTTGAAATTTGGATATATGGAAACGTGTTTGTATCTTTGCATCGTTGAAACAAGATAGGCGGACTTGTAGTAAGCGAAGTTTTATTGAATATTAGTTTAGGTTACATAAGCCGAATGCTATATTAGAATTTCCAACAAGTGCCGCCTCACGAGTTGGATTTTTCTTTTATGGATATTCGGCTTTCTTGTTTTACGAAAGACATACAAAAGCGGTTCTATCAGTGGCAACCGTGCGGGATGAATCCAATACAAGCCCGTGAGATAAAATGCCTCTTTGTCATACTTGATGCAATGTTGGATGGCAACTAATGTAAAATGTCTCGCAACGTGCCAATAACCAAAACTCACGACGAGCCCTTCTACAAATTAACAATCACCTATTAGACCAACATTGTAAAACGAATAAAAAAACAAGCTAAAATGTGGTGTAGAAGGCGGGAAGTGCAAGTATTGGCAGGAATAAAGAACAAAACAAGTTTTACTTGCTATTGGATTAATAATGTTGTTCTTTCATTCAAATCCTCTACAAATGCGTGTGATGTGGTGTAGAAGGATAAAGGGAAAACTATGTGATTAAGTGAAACTTTAACAAAATCAAGATTATGGAATTGAACAAAATATATTGCATGGATAACGTGCAAGGTATGCGCCAAATGGAAGATGAAAGCGTCGATTTGGTTGTCACAAGTCCGCCTTATGATGATTTGCGCAAATACAAGGGATTTTCGTTTGACTTGAAAGGAATGATAGTTGAATTGTTACGAATTGTTAAAACGGGGGGGGGTAATTGTGTGGATTGTAAGCGACGCAACAAAGGATTTTTCAGAAAGTGGCACTTCATTTCGTCAAGCGTTGTCGTTTATGGATGCAGGTTTTTGCTTGTTTGATACGATGATTTGGTGCAAGGATGGTGGTGGGGCAATTGGTAATAACCTATGTTACGCACAAAACTTTGAATATATGTTTGTGTTTAGCAAGGGAAAGCCAAAGACAACGAATCTTATTTGCGATAAACCTAACTTGTCGTTTAAAGAAGGGAGAAAGGTTGAAGTATTTGAAAAATCAAGGAGAAACGTGGAACAAACGAACGACAAGAAACGTATAATCAATGTTCAAGAAAAATCAAGAAGAAACAATTGGTGGTATTACGTCCCACGAGCGCAAGATGGTAGCACATGGCATCCTGCTGTATTCCCACAAGCAATTGTCCGTGACCACATTATTTCTTGGTCTAACGAAGGTGATGTTGTATTAGACCCATTTATGGGTAGTGGTACTACAGCAAAGGTTGCAAGAGCGTTAGGGCGTAAATATATTGGTTTTGAAATATCACAAGAATACGTTGACTTGGCTAACAAACGATTACAAGAAACAAAGACACTATTTGATTAAACAAATATATAAAATAATAACTTATGAAACTTGACAAACGTGATGTTACGGTGGTTGATACGGAATTTCGTATGCTTAACAATCGTGTTGGATTGTTCAATTCCACCATGCAGGATTACAAGAGGTTTGGAATACCGAAAGCACAATTGATATTGACGGACATTCCCTACGGAATCGGCAAAAACGCCTATGGTAGCAATCCTATGTGGTATCAAGGGAACGATAACAAGAATGGCGAAAGTGAGTTCGCTGGTGAAACATTCTTCACGTCAGACGAGAACTTCAAGCCTGCGGAAATGATGCACTTTGCTGCACAAATGCTAAGACCAGAGCCAAAGGAATCTGGGAAAGCACCTTGCATGATAATCTTTTGCGAGTTTATGCAACAATTCTACTTGATAGACCTTGCAAGGCGATACGGATTGAATCATTACATAAACTTGGTTTTCAGAAAGAATTACTCAGCGCAAGTCCTAAAAGCGAATATGCGTGTCGTTGGCAATTGCGAATATGGCTTGATATTGTATCGTGACAAGTTGCCGAAGTTCAACAACAACGGGCAAATGGTGTTCAATTGCATGGATTGGTCACGTGACTTGGGGATGGAAAAGATACACCCTACGCAAAAGTCAATACCATTGCTAAAGCGATTGATAGAACTTTTCACAGATGTTGACGATGTGGTGATAGACCCGTTCGCAGGTAGCGCATCAACGTTGATTGCAGCGGCGAATCTTGGTCGCAAGGCGTATGGATTTGAGATTTCCAAGCGTTTCTTTTCGGATGCGTGTCAAGCCATGCAAAAGAACATTCAAGTTGATATGTTTGCAATGCAAGAAAGCAAGTATTACCAAAGGCGAAACGCTATGATGGAGAAACAAGCGCAATTGTCATTTGACATGGTTAAATAAGTGTTAAATGCAAGAAATGTTTGGTATATTCCAAAATAATGATTAACTTTGCAATTGGTTAAATGAAAAATGCCAATATAATTAGATAGTTAAACAAATGTTTTTGTAGGAGAGCCAAGGCGTTGCGATAACGTAGTAGGCTTTTCCCTTTTTACTTTTACTCATGTTTGTTATAAAAAAGGTTAGAAAGTTAATAATTCGAAAGCATTATTTTTAATTGTCTCTCAGCGGAGAGACTTACATTGGGAAATGGTGTAATGGTTAGCACATTTGCTTTTGGAGCAAATAGTCCAAGTTCGAGTCTTGGTTTCCCAACAAAAAAAGACGTTTTTTTAATTTTTAATCATAAAGAAAGTATGATAACAATTCAATTTCAAAGCAACGAACTATTGCCTTCGCTTGCAATGGTGAGCAAAGTCGTTGCACAAAAGCCGACAATGCCAATCCTTAATGACGTAAGGATGGAAACAATCGTTGATAATACATGTGGTTACATGTTGGAACTTATGGCGAGTGATGGCGAAACATGGCTGCAATGGCGTGCAAGCGTTATAGATGCAGATGCAAGCGTTTCTTTGTGCATAGACGCAAAGTCATTCGTGCAAGCGTTGGGTAATCTTGACGGTAAAGCAGTTACGATGCAAATCGACGATGAAAAGCACCTCGTCACTTGTAAGTACGAAAACGGAAAGTTTACTTTGCCATTTGTCGACGCCATTGAGTTCCCTATGCCAAACGTGGAATGCAACGACGGAAAGGAAAAGTTGATTGACTCAAAGAAAATGCTAACCGCCATTGAACGTGCATCGTTCGCAGTGGCAAATGACGAGTTGCGACCAGTTATGAATGGCGTTAAGTTCGATTTCTTGCACGATGGTATGGTGACGGTGGCTACGGATGGTCACAAGCTATCAAAGTACAAGGACTTGACAATCCTTGGCGAAAGCGAAGAGGAAAGCAATGGTTTCATCATGCCAAAGAAGCCATGCAATACGTTGTTGAACGTTTTGGCTAACACGATAGCTGGAGACGTTCACGTTCTTTTCAACGCAAACGTACTTGTCGTGGAAAACAAGCAATTCAAGATGTGCGCACGATTGATTGAAGGTCGCTATCCCAATTATGATAGCGTTATACCAAAGGACTATTCGCACGTCGTGAACATAGACAAGCAATCTTTCATCCAAGCGTTAAGGCGTGTTTTGCCTATGGGTAGCGCAACAAGCGAATTGGTGTCATTAACGTTCACGCTTGAAAACTTGACAATTGCGGCGGAGGACTTTGATTTCAGCAAGTCGGCACAAGAAAAGATTGCGTGTGATTACGATGGAGAAACGTTTGCCATTGGCTTTAAGGGTAGCACGTTGTTACAATTATTGCAAAACGTTGACGGAAATGTCGTAAAGGTTGCATTGGTAGACCCAACACGTGCTTGCGTGTTGATGGAGGAAAACCCGAATAGCGTGTACGACTACACATCTATCCTTATGCCTATGTTGTTGCAATAACAAGCTAAAACCTGCGTGTATCATGGTTGGTGTGGATTATATCAATGGCTACATAGAACGCAAGACTGGCGGTGAATATCTTGGAACGATTAAGGTTGAGGGTATTGACCTTTCGCCAATACAAGCGCAATATTTCAAGCGTGATGGCAATACGTGGCTATGGATTAAGCGAAAGCAATTGCTTGAATATGATTCCCACACCATGAAATACACGAAAAGGGAACGTGAACCAAGATTTGAGGCTTACTTGAAAAAGCAAAATGACAATGGCACGTTCGCTTACGTTGGAGAGTTCTTGTTCATGCGTTTCAAGTTCAAGATTGTAGGCATTTGGGATGCAATCGTTGGCAACGACAAGGGCAGGTTGAACTTATACGTCGAACGTTTGCCAATGAACGAGCAAACAATCATTAATGGCATTAACCAAAGAAAGCAAGATAGAAAGAATGGAAAGTGACGAAAAAGTAAGGGAAAGTCTTAGGGCGATTGATGAAGCAACGATACAAAAAGTTTGCGATATTCTTCGTTCCTATGATACGCAAACAAGCGAATATCTTGCACGTATCGTTGCAAGCGTTTGCTCTTGTGATGAAAGCAAGGTACTATATGATACAAGCAACTTGAACAACTCACACGCACGTTGGCTTTATTGGTACGCATATCGGTACATGACGAACGATAGCTACAAGTCCATTGCGATGAAAAGCAAGGATAGCCGAAAGTTCACCGAATCATGCGTAGGCATTTGCGTTGCCAAGATGTCAATGATGATAGAAAGCGAGCCGATATGGAAGAAACGTTGGGTTATCGTCAAGCGTGTCATAAAAGCCATTCTTAATAATGAAAGCGAACATTCGGAAACATTGACGCTTAAAGTAATATCGCCAAAGGGCGTGAACGTGGAATTATTGAACGAAAAATAAAACAAAAAAAAGAAAAATAACATGATTTACGAAATCCAAGTACAATTTGCAAAGATTGATGGCAACGGCAATGACAAGACGATAAAGGAAAAGTACATCATTGCGGAAGCTGAATATTTCGGAGAAGCAGAAGCAAAGGGATTGTCTTATTGCATGAATGAACGTAACTTGGAGGTTGTGGCTATCAAGCGTTCCAAGATAAGGGAAATCATCAACAAGCGAACAAGCGAAGAGCAAAACATCTTTGTTGCGGAGGTTGCTGATGTGCGCACAAACGAAGATGGAGAAGAAACGGAAATCGTCTATAAGGTTGCATTGTTCGCCATCAACATGGATGATGCGTACACAAAGGCAAAGGAATGGCTAACGCAAGGCTATGACATGGTAATGCTTGGCGTTAAGAAAGTGAAGATTGAAGACGTAATTTGGGAATGATATGGATGAAAAATTATACATAGGTATAGACGTTGGAAGCAAGGGTTTTATATCCATGCAGAAAAACGGGAAATGGGAACACTATTCAATAGAGGATAACGACTTGTATCAACTAAGTTGCATCATGCAACAAGCACGTTATGAAAACGAAAGGATTGCGTGCGTAATCGAGGACGTCCATGCGTTGTATGGTAGTAGCGCAAAGTCAACGTTTGCGTTTGGCTTTAACAAAGGCTATCTCATTGGTTTGCTTGCTGCGAACAACATTCCATATACGCTAATACAACCAAAGGAATGGCAAAAAGAAATGTGGCAAAATTCCGACATGGTTGTAACTTACAAAGATGTAACCATAAAAGGAAAGAAAGTCAGCAAGAAAGATGTGAACACAAAGCAAACGTCTATCAATGCTTGCAAAAGATTGTTTCCTACGCTTGATTTAAGAAAGTCAGAACGCTCAAAGAAGATTGACGATAATAAGGTCGATAGTATCTTGATGAGCGAGTATGCACGACGTAAAAATTTGTAAGATATGAGACCTTTCACGAATTTAATTGAGTTTATAACAAGACGCCACCATCATTTTTACAATAAAGACATAAAATGTCCTATTTGTGGTGAAACTATGTGGGCTGGCGATAAATACACTGATTTAGACTCAGAAGGCAATAAAGTCTTGTGTCTTGCTTGCAAGAATGAATGTTGCACTATGGAAATAAAATACAAAGATTATATTTTGTGGGATGACGAGATATGAACAATACGAATACGATTGACATTAACGAACTTATTCCGCACAAGGCATCTGAGGTTGTTTGCCTTGGGTGTCTAAAGCGGTGGATATCCGTAAGACCAATGACAACATTACTCAAAGACCTTGAATGCCCACAATGCAGACAACAAGGATATGTAATTGAAACAGGCGAAACAATCGGCAATATACAAGAATAAAATATGCTTAGTTTTACAGATACAACAAAAACGTTGTTCAATCGTGGAATAACGTTCTCGATTGAGGAATATATCTTTTGCCTTAACCTTGTGTTGGGTGAGGACAAGTACGTTAGCTATGCGTTGGCATACGACCAAGATGGCTACAAGAAAGTGCTTGGTACGGAAAACGAGGATGAATACTTGCAATCGAAAAAGCAAGAATGCGATACGTTGATACAACAACAAGCAATCGTAAAGTTAAGGCAGGAAATTGACGACTTATACGTTACGGAAATACAAGGGAAGGCATTAAAATTGGAAGATTATAGGTTTACTGGTGGTCAGATAGCGCAAATCCTACAAAACCTATTGCACAATCGCATTTCCGACCTTGATTCCGCATCAACGAAAGACGTAATCAGCCTTATCAAGTTGCTTACCGAGCAATTTGGCTTGGAAGGTGGTTCTGACTTTGAAAAGCACTTTATACAAGTCTATCCCAAATTCAATGCACTCTGTGTTGCATGTAACCGCGAGTTCCAAGTATCAGAAGGCGTTGGCGCAATATGCCCACATTGCGGTCAAACGTACAAATGGAGCGTTGAGGATAATAGGTTCTATCCGCAAATCGAAAAATTGTAACGCCTATGATTGATATAACAATAGGGATTAGTCCGATTGAGCGAGAATACCCGACTGGAATTTCTATTGAAAAATGGGTTGGTAGTATCGCCATAAAAGGAGGTGAAGATGGAAACATCCTGCATTGGCATATTGAGAGCAAATCACCAAAGCACATAGTTGAATCACAGATATGTGCGCTTGAAAGCATGAAGGATGCAATTGAGAAACGTATAAAACTTTTAGAAAGTAGTTTAATAAATTAAAGGTAATGGTTATGGAAAAAAAGTTTAAGTTTTCGATTCAAGTGCCGAATCATGTAAGCCAAGGAATAATGGATTTACCTTGCGTTGAATCATGCAATAAAAGCGGTAATGGTGGAATATATTACGTATTGTATTGGATATATATGCACGATAACACAAAGTGGCAATTCGCACACCCTACAGAATGGCTTTGCCAAGACAAAGAAAACAAGTGGCACGTTCTAACCGATGAAGAATATAGAAAACTTTAACTCTTATGGAAGAAGTAAATGTAATCAAGCATTTCTGCGATTGGTGGTGGGGGTCAAGTGTAGACATCGTAAAGGAAGACGGAACTGCAATAGTCTGTGTGAAGTTTGACAAGAAAAGTTTTCCAAAGACTGGATATATCTGCGACCTGTCCGTCTCTGCTTATTGCAGGAAAAACGGCATAGGCACACAGATGATGCTGTTTGCGATTGGCGAATGCAAGGATAACGGCATGACGTTTGCACGTCTCCATGTGGACGCAAATAATGTGTGGCTAAAGGAATGGTACGAACGACTTGGGTTCAAGGAACTTTCAAGGGATGAAAATGAAATCGAAATGGTAAAGGAATTATGACGTTTACATTACACATAACAACGGATTCTAAGCGAAAGAACATTAAGGAAAGATGTTGTGAAGTCCTTGCGGAGTTTTTAAAGAAAGAGGGTTATTTTTCGGTAGAGTTTGACCCTAACGAAATAGATATTGACAACTTAGGAAAAGCATAATAATATGAAAACAATTAAATTTAATCCAAAAGAAACAGGTTGGATTCCTGTTGATGGCGATGTTGCAACGATTGTTGCCCACTTCAATGACGGACACAAAGAAACTATGTCTATTTTAGACTTTGTTACAATCAACAAAAGAAAGAAAAACAAGATGGTACAAATAGATTGTTACAAAGAAGGCGAAGAAATAAAATAACGCTTATGGAACAAAAGAAGGTAAAAATCTTTTATAAACCTGTTGATGGCGGTGAACTGAAAGAACTTGAATGTGTTGCGGAATCGGATGGTTTTGAGTTTGAACAGTTGGAAGAACCAATAGACGTAAAGTACGCCCCAACACCTTTTACAAAATCCATTTCGTTTGATATGCAAGTTGACAAAAAGAATATCCGCAAACTACTTTACACAAGAGTGCCACGAAAGAAAAAGAAGTGGCAAAAGAAACAAGTTGCTATGATTGACGGAAAACCAGTAAAACACTTGCGCTACGATTACTTGGGGTGTTATTATTGGATAAAATAATTTAAACTACAAGAATATGGAAACAAAAGGAATAATTATTAGCCAAAAGGAATACGAACGACTTACTGAACTTGAAAAGAACTTTAATGATAAAGTTAAAGAAAACAAGGAGTCGTTTAAGAAAGGGTTGGAAGATGCCATAAAAGGTAATCTCGTGAAGGTACTTTGGATAAAGGATAAATACTATGCCGAAATAATGGGTTGCGATTTATCAGAAGAGGGTGTCTTCAAATTCATAAGCAAAGAAGATGCTGATAGGCTTGCTTCTGTAAATTCTAAAGTGTCTTATTACCGTAATGATGTTATTAAAGACTACGCAAAGAAAGAAAACGCTAATAGAATTGAAGACCATAAATTCGCCTTTGGGCTTTACAGAGATGTTATATCAAACAAAAAGAAAGTTATTTGTAAACTTTGGTTGGCGTTAGGCACTATGTTTGTGGCTTGGCTGCTACTACTAATTGCGTATATAATGAAATAATATGGAACAAAAAGAATTTAGGTCGGTAGGCAAGATGTACAAGAAGATTGCGGGGAAAAGGTATCGCATACCTCGTAAAGCAAAGAAGCGTTTCAAGACCAACATGTGCAAGAATGGTTGGGACATCAAGAAACTAAAATTTAGTTACAAACGGTTAAATGCAGATATAACAAAGAAATAAAAGAAACGCTGTACGGCTATTTTTAAGGCTTGTCACAACGTTTTCTTTACCTATCCTTGAAGTTGTCCACCGAACAAAATAAATGCGCTTAGAACGGCTTGTTTTAAGTTACTAAATATTCTTAATATATTTGGAAGTTCCAAACTTTCTTTGTATCTTTGCACCATCAAACAATGGTATGTACGAGATACCGAATGTTTAAGACTTATTGTTCCTCGTTAGTAAGGGGTGCTCGTACCACCTCTGAACACTTGGAACACTTTTTGTTTTTATGGAACAGGAAATTTGGAAACCAGTAGTTGGGTATGAAGGTGTTTACGAAGTGAGCAATAAAGGAAGGATAAAGTCTCTTGAAAGAATTGTAAACGCAAAAAATCGCCAAATCCACAAACGTGAAAGTATTAGAAATCTAAAAATACATGATGGTTATTATTATGTAACTTTGGCAAAAAACAGCAAACATGAAACACTTGCTGTTCATAGGATTGTGGCTATGGCTTTTTTAGATAAGCCAAATGGAAAAAACCATATAGACCATATAAACACAAACAGGCTTGATAATAGAGTGGAAAATTTAAAGTGGTGTACAAGATTAGAAAATGCGAGAAACCCAATTACACACCAAAAAGTTGTAAATTCAAGAAAAAGTAAAGAATATAGGGAAAAACAAATAAGAACAAGAAAAGAACAAGGTCTTACAATTAAAATAGGAAAATACTCTAAAGATGGCACATTTATAAAAAAGTATGATTCTATAAGTGACGCAGCAAAAGATTCAGCACCAATAGGATATAAAATCACTTCAGCAAAAGGCTTGATAGCAAAACATAGAGACAAAAACAAATTGGTATTTGGCTTTCTGTGGAAAACAAAAATGATAGAGCCTGCGCAATGAGGCTCTATCTATAAGCATTCATAACATTCGTGATAACCTGTCGCATAAGTTCCCCCATTGTGTATGCAGCATCCTCGGAACACATTTCTCTTCCATAATAACGGATAATTCCGCAAGTAGCATGGTACATTTCGTGGGCAATAGTGTTAAACAATTGGTCTTTACTTGTTGCTCTTGAAATCATTACAAGCGACATCCTTACCTCTGGAAACGTTACTGTCATTCCTGTGTTTGGTGCTGCAAGTATTTCAAGCGAACGTCTTGTTTGCTTTGGTGACACACCAAATGATTCTATTATGTTGGCAATGTCATCATACTCATAATTCACATCGTAGTCGTACACCAAAACTACAGACCACTTTCCATCAAGGTCTAAATACGCTTGTTTCATAATCACACAAATTCTTGCCAATAGATAGGGATTCCCTTGTTGCACATCTTGGCGACAAAGCATGCAAGTACGTTTGTCGGCTCTCCGTCTACGTCGCAGATGGTCTCCTCGACGAATGATGCACGCTGCTTGTCCGTTGTAAGCGTGTCAGGATAGTCGGCAAGCGACATGTGGTACAGATACCAAGCGTCGAACTTGCTCTCATAGGGAATCTTCACGTTGTTCTCCTTGAAGATTTCAAACACCTCGTCTACGGACAAAGGCTTAATCTCCTTCACCTTGCCAGTAGCAGGGTCTTCCATCTCCATGCAGCCTATAGCCCAAGCAGCGAGTTTCTTGCTGAAGTGTCCTTGGTACGACTCCATGTAAGCGGCTTCCTCTTCTGTCATTAAATATCTCATAATCGTTTCCTTTCTCTTTTAATTGTTATTGAAAAAGGGAAAGGGACAAGCCCTCCCCCTAATTAAACTCAGATAAATTTGCCCATCGAATCTCTGCGACGGCGCATTTCCATTTCTTCGTCTTCCATGTCTTCAAGTGCGTGCTCATAGCCCTTCTTATAGTAGTGCTCACGCATGTTGGCACTTGAACCGCCATAGTTGCGATAGTTGCCACGACGGTAGTTGCGACGCATCTGAGAGCGCAAGCCCTCCATCTCGTCATCGCGGTCTGTATTCAGAATAATATAGCCCATCTGATAGTCCTTTCTTACTTTAGTGGATTAAACATTGCTTGGCGAAGGGGAGTCCAACTTCTGCAAGATTCCAAGGATTGTGTCGAGTTTCTTGTCGGTCTCTGACTGACGGCGTTCAAGGTCTGTAATAGTGCGAGCCTGTTTCTTTTCCTCGGCATAACGTGGATTCAAAACCTCAAGCATCTTCTCGGACTCTGCAATCACGTTCTTGTGCAGTGGAATTTGCTCCAAAGCCTTTTTAGAGGTCTGTAGCATGTTGTCCACAGCCTGCAACATTGCCTCACGGCTACCGCTGAACGTTTCATTGCCTTGTGCGGCAATTTCGACATTAAGAGGTATGCTGTTGATAACCCTGTCGCTTCCGTTTATTGTAACGGTTAAATCCACAACCTGCTGAAAGTTCATTCCGTTCATCAGATTTGGTGTTTGTGTTTGATACTGAGGACGAGGCTGAGACTTTGCCTTGACAGTTCCTATTTCGAGCGTCGGACGCTCACCTTTTCTCAATACATAGAATGGACTACCATTCGTCAAACTTTGTATATCCATTGTTAATTACTTTTGATTGTTAAACACTTTGTATTACACTATTGTTCGAGACAGAAGAGCCAAGATTCCGTTGAACTTGTCATTCAGAACCTCGAAAACACTCACGTTTAGAATGTCTGCCACAGTCACTGCCGTACCGTTTGGAAGGGTTAGTGGACGTGTAACACCATTCAATGTAAGTGTCACTGGCAATGTGGTCGTTGCATCAGACGGAATTGGATTTTCCATTCGTACAATGAATTTGCCTATCGGCTGAATACGCCTCCAACCAAGTGCAATGTTCACGGTGTCAGTGCCAACCGTAACTTGCGTGTTTGAAATGTAAGGCTGTCCACCCGCATTGATTGTGATATTGCAATTACAATTACAACTCATACTTTAACCTCCTATGCCTTAAAGAATTTAAAACACGACGCTACCGCCAAATCCGTTTCCGTAAAAGCCACCCATGTAAGGAGTGGAATTTACCACTTGCAAGTTTGGATATTGCACTGGTACGGTGTTCGGCATCTTGTTCTTGATGTCATCAACCTCGTTTTGGATTCCTGCCAATTGACCAAGGATAGGCGCAACGGCTTGCTGAACAACGCCTGTCGTGAAGTTCTGCGATTCAAGTTTTGCAACTTGTGCTGTGAGAGCGGTGATTTCACGGTCTTTTCGACTTGATTCCAGAGCGTCAATCTTGTTGTCAAGCGCAATGAAGTTTCGATTCATCGTGTCCGTCAAGTTGTAAGTTTGTTGGCACATAGCCAATTGGTCGGCAGCTGCCTTTGCTTGAACTTGGTTTCCAACGCCATTGATTGCACTTTGCAACGTGTTCGTTTGTTGGCATGTAGCGAGTGATTGGTCGCAGCAACACTTTTGGATTGTGCTTGCAAGGTTAGCGTCACCAGCTTGCACTGCGTTAATCATCTGCAAGGTTGACATTCCAAGCGTGTTGGAAATTTGGTTCAATGTGTTTTGTGCGGATTGAATGCCAGCATTTACGAGATTGAAGTCTTGCCCCAACATGGTACTCAATGTCTGGATAGCCGTGCGTGAAGCTTCACCTTGGTTGGTGATAGCGTTCATAAGGAGTTCACGACCAGAATCGTTGCTCAATTGGTTGCTGATGAAGCCTGCTCCACCATTACCGCCAAAGCCACCGAAACCGCCTAAGCCATTGCCGCCCCATCCAAACATGGATGCGATGATTGCAAGACCGAACAAGTCGGCGATGGAATTGAAGCCATTTCCGTTGCCGAACATACCTCCGTTACCATAGCCGCCAAAGCCAATTGGGATGGAGAAAGGAATGGTTGCATTCCCATTGTTCCCATTTTCTGGGAGTTGATAGATTTCTGCCATAAGAATTTTTCTTTTGTTTTGTTGTTAATGTTTGTTGAACTACACACTTTTGTAACCGATTACAAGTGCAAATTTACAACCCAAACAAAGAAAGTCAATGGCGTACTTTTATAAGTCCATAGCGAATTTATAAAAGCCTATAATTCAATTAATTACGTTGGCAAAAAAGATAATTTGGTATTTTTTTTGCAAAAGAAAAGTGACCTATCCATCACGGATAAGCCACTCTTGACATTTTGACCTTTTAACTTACAACTAATAACTAAAAACTTATTACATTTAACTCAATAGAATCAGCACAATTCCGATTGCCGCACCTACGACATCTGCTAACAAATCGGAGAAATCAAACTTGCAGTTGGTGATATAGTCGGATGCTTCCTTTCCAACACCTGCGATAAGTGCCAAGCAAGCACCTACTAATCCGCACACTATTTTAGGCGGTTCAGCACCATACCAAGTTGTTACTCCCATAATCGCAAACGCTACCGCAATCGTAATGCACAAGCATACGGCTGCGTGTTTTACCTTGTCAAATCCAATCTTCATAGTTTTGTTCCCCCTTTATATTATATTGTGTTTCTTCATCATCCCATACGGATTTTGTGCGTACACTTGGTGCTCCTATATCGGTTGCACCAGGTCCCGTTTCGCTTGCTGAAAGCAAATCTGCGATTGCTTCAACGATTGCTATATTTGGTCTTTCGTATTCCATAGTATTACTTATTTATCTGAACCAAGAATAAAATTACCTGTTCCACCGTTTCCAAATAGTTGGTTGCTTACTTTGTCGTACATATAACCAACTTGTCCTTTTCTAACTGGAATATAATCTCTTATCAAAACTCCATTATCATAGATTTTTAATGCCCAAATTCTTCCTTTATAACACCTGTTTGATGTGGAATTGTCTGATTCATGTAATGCAAATAAAAATAAAGTACGTGCTGCCGTAAATGTTTGGGCGGTTGTAGTTTCAGAAGCACTGCCAGCAGTAAGTTTATTCTTGTTAAAATCAATATTGACTTTGTTGTTCGTACCTACATTTACAGCTCCACTGGACGCCGTAGAACCATAACATATTCTAACCCTTCCAGTACCATTAAAACTTTGTAAAGAATATTCTCTTGAACCCGAAGCGTATCTCGTACCAAAAATTACCTCCCATCCAGACATTGAGCCAAATGACAATGTAGCAATAATTCTTGTGTTATTATTAGGTAAAAACAAGGTGTCTATATACTGCGTTCCTGTACTTTCCAAATATTCAACCTCTGCGTCATATGGCGAAGACTTTCCAACTCCCCTGCGTCTACATGTTAATAAACTCATAACTCAATCTTATTAGGATAACCAACTGTAAAATCGTATTCCTCAATATCTTCTATTGAGCCAAGAGAGTTGATAGCTGCCTTGTGGCTTTCCGTTACATTTAAAGCATCTGAAGCATACACTTCAAGCAAGTTGAGCATATAGAGCCATGTAGCGGTTGGGAATGTAAATTGCACCCCGTTAAACCACTTAGTCACTTGCTCTGCGCCTTGCGCTTGATAGCCTTCTATTGATGTACGAAGTTGCTGTCTTGTAGCATAGTCAAGCCACATGGGTACACCATTCAAGGTAAAGCTATTCACGCTATCTGAATTATCGTAGGCTTCAAGTTCAGCAAGTTTGTTCGCCCTTGCTTGTTCCAACAATTCTTCTGCTGTTGGTTGGTGTTCCTCTATCAAGGTAAATCCCCACGATTCAAGCTGCTCCGCAGTTGGTCTGCCGATGAAGATTACACCTTTGCTATGAATGGTACAAAAATCGCCAACCGTCACAATTTCGTTATTCCTTTTATATCTCATGACTTAAAAGGTTTAAGATTGCGTAAATGCTTTCATTTCAACAGCCGTGATAGCCCACGCCGTTCCGTTCCAGATACAATTGAACTCATAGGTCTTTCCTTCCTCGATGTCGCTCAAACCGCTTTCAACAATATCCTCGTTATCGTCAACGGCGAACAACAATCCTCCATTTCCGTCAGATGGCAATTCCGCATAGATAATCAATCCCGTAATTACCGTTGCACTTGAGCTTGTTTCGGGTAAGTTAATGGTTACGGTGTCTTCCAAGTTGTCAAGCACATAATACCTACCGAATTGCGCTACCAAGTCGTCATTGTCAAGCGTCGGGTTCTTGACTATTTGCAAACGCTTTTCCAAGCCAGAAAGGTTTATGCTTGCATTCTCGCTTTGATTGAGAGAAAAGTTTCCGATTCCTTCACCATTGACTTGCAATGCTATCGTTGCATTGTTGACGGTTGGTATTTGAGTTGACGATGGCAATGCTCCTACCTCTTGTGCCGTGTAGCTTGGCTTTGTGGATTGCATTGCCCACGATGGTACGTCTGGAATGGTTGGCTTGTCACGCAAATCATTATAGCTGCCCGTCTTGGAAACCTTGTGGAGATTGATTGCACCACCAAACGATTCACTTGCACTTGGTGTTTGCGCTGATGTGTTGTCGGTTTTCAATGTTCCAACGGTAGCACTACCGCCTCCGCCTCCGCTTGATACGTTCTGCGCAACACCAACCACACCATCAACCGTGTAGGTGATAATGCTATCGGATGGAAAACGCCCTTGTGTGGAATAGGCGACAATCTCAAAAGCATAGCCTATTGGCAAGCTAAAACAAAAGTCTGAACTATCCTCACTTCGCTTTCCCGTAACCTCGATTCCGTATTTACCTTTGGGCAATCCAGTTTCGCTTTTCCCTTGTTTTGGAAAGGATATGATAACCGTTGAGCCATTAAGAGCGACTGAGTACACATTCTGCGTGTTATCTACTGCGTCGCCATTTGGCTTGATAATGGAAACACTTACTTGGTTATTTAAGATGTCAATATCCCTATCGCTCACCTCGCCATCGGTCTTGATTTTCTCTTTCAAGACAATGGCAATCTTAAAGTCGTTGCCCTGCGGGACACAAGGAACGTTCTGATTTGCGATTTTACAATTGCTACAATTCATAGTCGTATGTCGTTTTATGTTTTTATATTAAACATCTGTTGCCTCAATATCCACATCCTTGTGAATATGTTGCAATATAAATTCAGGAAATGGCAATTTTCTGACAGCGGAGAACACTTTCGGTGGCAGCCAAACTTCTCCGTTTATTTCACGCATTTCCTTAACGTACACATCTGGTAACTCGTATTCTATGCCATCGTGTTCGATTTTATTTACGGTATTAGGTTTGGTTATGTTTGGTCTAATATCGTAGTACAAAATGACGTTGCCTCCAACGACTGCTTGCTCGTAATCACTTGAAGAAGGCGCATCCTGTTCTTCGCCATCGAGGTGTGGGTTCCCGTCAAACCATATAGACCTGTCGGTGATATTGCCGACACATGCGTTGTTTAGATTGCAAGCAGACAAGTAATCATTATATGTGCTTTCTCTAAACATAATATACACTCCGTTGCTTGCGGAATTTATAATCAAATTGCCATACACACTTGCGTTTTGGCAACCTCCATCTAAGTATATGCCAGCATACCTATCTCTCCAACCAATCACGTCGTGTACGAAATTGTATCGGATAATCAATCCCATATTCCTATTGCTCATGTAGATTGGTGCGCCATCCATAAGGACATGTTCAAACCTTTCGGACTTGTACTTTTCCGTATGAAAAAATTCATTGAACTCTATGATGGCTGTCGTAGTGTCGTCATATTGCACTTTATTTGTTGAATCCCAAACTCCGCATCTTACTCCAGTATAGTTGAAATCGAAGAATTTATTATGACCGATATAAATGTTTGTGCCTTGGCCCAATATGCATTCGCTTTGCCCATGACTCCTACCGATGTCACTAAAGACATTACCGACAACTTTTAGAACGTCATGATAACGTCCAGTACTAATCGCACTACCAAGTGTCCCTTCGACAACATTGTCAACAAATTCTACATTTTTAGTGTTATCGTTGCCTTTTACACTGTCGTTAATCCTTATAACACGACTGCCGATGTTTGTGAATTTGCATTTTTCTATCCTCGTCAATCCGTTGTTGGCTTTGCTTAAATATATCAGACCAGAACTTCCATTAACATAAGCACCTCCGATAAACTCGACACCCTTTACTATGAACTTATTCAGCGAAATGTTTACAAGTGAAATAAAACGGTCAAACCTACACTCCGTTACCTTTCCAATAGACTTCGGAATATACATCTTTCCTCCCCTTATAAGTATTCCATGCATCCTTGCCCTATCATTCATTAACTTAAACCTTGCCTTGCCGTTGCCATATCCAGCGTCGCTATTAATGAGTTGTTCAGAGTAATTGTTGACGAACCAAACAGTAGTGTTTCCATCTTCGTTTTCTTCCGTCTTGACAACCCTACCTTTGTTCGAAGTCCAAGCCGCAGTGATTATACACCATGTATCGTCCGTTTCTACAATTCCAGCAGGACAATCTTCTTTTCTTACGGTAACTTTCCACACATTCTTGTTGGTCGTTGAGAGAGATGTGTCTTTTGTAAGGTTTGTAAGTGTCTCGACAAAGTTGTTTGCATTAACTATATCTATGTAATTAAGTGCTTCGTCTAAATAGGTGCGGCTATATATAAATTCTTCGCTATGCGGAATAGCGTAATATTCGCCGCAATCTTCATGCCCCGTTGAACCTTGTATATATTGGTATTGATGCTTGCCGACAACAATCTTTGCACCTTTATCGCCAATTATGGAAATGGTCTTATTCGCATAATTGCCAGTCAAACTTATATGCGGATTAGCCGTGTTTACGTTGCCTATATCTTCAGAGTTGTTTGCGTCTTTTCCTTTCGCAAAATAAATACCTTGCTTGATGTAAACCTCGATATGCTGTATGGCATTATCGTTTAACGCAGTCTTGATATTGCTGTCTAAATCATCGAAATCTTCTTGGCTTTCGACTTTAATAATTGCAGTATCGGAACCTACAACTTGGGGTGTTTCAAAATCACTTTCTCTGTATATGATTCCATCACAATCATCACCATTTGTTCTTTTTGCAAGTTCGGCAAAAGCGGCAGGTAGCGAACCAATAACTTGATTATTGGATATTGTTCGTGATGCAAGGCTTATTTCTGTTGCGTAATATGGTGATATTCTTGTTGCTGGAACGGAATACAATGCGTTTTTCACATCGTTTTCTCGCGTCGGGTCTGGAAGAGTGAACGAATTAGCAAGTGGTTTGACAAACGGAATAAGATTTGGATAATCCGATAACGCATCCCAATCGACTTCCGCATAAAGAAACAGTCCACGTATTGTTGAAGCGTCTTTGCTTGAAAAGACAAGTATTCTTGACTTGTCAGTATTTCTCGCATAGGATGAAACATTGCTATTCTCATCAGTCTTTACTTCGAATCCATACAATGAACTTGAACCGTTGAATATATTTCTAAAGTATATTGACGTATTATCAACCGAACTCACTATTGCCCAATTCTCTGGATTTATGTAAAGGGATTTGATGGCTCTGTCAATAAGTGGATTGTCAACATATCTTAGTTCAGACATTCGTGGGTCTTCGTTGTTATCGAACGCCAATGCGTTAGCTGTGCCAGTAATCGTATTCGATGGTATTTCATCCCAATTTGGTTCAAAGTAAAAAAACACGCCAGTTAAACTATTGTCAAAAAAACCGCTTCCGCCGTAGCAATCTTTTTCTCCATACGATGTTGTTGTCAAATATACTAAGTATGTATATGTCGTATTGCCTCCATCGGTATTTTTCGCACGTATTATAAATACTTTACCATCATTATATCTGTTAAATTGCACTTCGATATTGGTCGGCACTCCATTTTCTATGGTTATTTCATTTCCTGTGTAGTTTGATAAGTCAATATATAATCTCTTTAGAAACTTGTTTAGCGCAGAGTTTGTAGTGTATTCTTTTACATCATCTGACGGAATCATAGACATAATTTCCTCACGCAACGCTTTGCCTCCTTTTTGTGACAATGCGATAGACGATGAATCGCCAATATTATCAGATAACTCAACTGAGTTATTTTCAAAATAAGCAGGTATATAACATTTTTTTGCGAGGCGCATCCAAAAAGCAGAAAAAGACAATCCTTTTAATCCTTCCCAATCTATCTTAGCGTGCAATTTGACGGTACTGGAAAGGGCATATAATATAATTTCTGGTTCTTGACCGTATTTTTGTGAAGTTGGGATTTCAAAGAAATTGGCACTTGTGTTTCCGTCTTTACGAATGAACAATTGCCTTTTATAATCCCCATAGTGTTCTCCTTCCCCTGTTTCAACGGTATTTGACATCCCATAAACACACAATTTATCTACAATTTCACTCTTATCACCATCAAAATTATCAGCAAACTCAACCCACATTTCTTTGATATACTTGTTCAAAATGGGCGATTCTGTCATTCCGTCAAGGTTTTTTCTTGGGTCAAAAGAACTACTTGTTGCCCATGATGTCAATTTGGCTTTTGTTATTGAAGACGACGGAAATTTTGAATAGTCTATCTCAAGCCACACATACACACCTTGACTGGTTCTTGTGCAATATAAAGATTCGTCAGCTTTAATTAAAATTGAACAAATTGCAGTAGCGTTTGTATCATTGCTATCATAAATGAATAGATACGAAGATGATACGGCAACTGTTATCCATAAATCTATATTTCCAGCCCCGTTTACGTCTACAAACAAAGTTTTGATAAAAGAATTACATGCCTTGCTATCCGTGAAAACTATCGGTTCACTCCTTTGTTTTAAATCATCCACGTCAGAGATAACACTTGACAATCCGCTTTCATTATGTATTGCAAGGGTTATCCAATTACCATTTGAATAGATTTTTTCTGCCCAACTTTCAGAATCAACTGGAACTGCATAGATTTTTTTAGGGTCTATGTTCGTAGTTGGCAATGATTGTACGGCTTGTGAAGTGAATCCGCTTTCTTTTAACGACGCAAGAAACTCATCTTGCGTCTTATTCTCGTTCCCATCTTGCTCTCGCCAAATCTCGTAGGCCGACTTGCCCTTCATGTTGAGAATGGCAATCTTGGCTAAGTCAAAGTTGGAGTTTACCGCATCTATGACGCTGCCGAATGTGCCTGTCTTGGCTACTTGGTTGAATATTATAGTTGTATTGTTTGCCATAATTCCCTCTTTATGTCGTTATTACTTCTGTCACAGTCCTATTTGTCAAGTATATAGAGAATCCGAAATCACCGTCATTTGGCGAAGCATCGTCACCCACACCAACAAGGAATTTGTGATTCGTGTCATCGAATGTTATGATACTTGCGTTTACGTGTACGCCATTCACACCATATGAATGAGCAACGACGATTAAGTCACTTGCAAACGTAAGATTTTGCCAATCCGATGGCAATGTTACCCAAAACCTACCTTCGCTATTAAGGTCGGCTACATAGGTAAAGCTGCCATTAGAGTCATAGCTTTTCTTTTGCTCAACGAACATCGGACTTGCATTCCTATCCACATGAACATACACGAATGCAATTTGCAAAGCCTGTCTGAATCGCATGAGGTCGGAATAACTGTCTGGAATCCACCTGTACGTCCCGTTGTCGTCTATACATTTCAGCTTTATCTTTTGTCCCTTGTCAAGCGTTACACGGCATAGTTGATAGTTTCTGCTCGGGCTGATAGTCGTAACGTTTACGATTACGCATGGCTTGTTGACGTAGATGTTCGCTTCACCGCCAACGTACTTTTCGATTGTCGGCAATTCAATGAGCGGCAGAACGTTTCCCGTAGGCTCGCAATCCATTTGCAAGTTAAGCCCCGTCTTATCCAAGTCAAGGACAAAAGGCGTTACTTCCCATCCGCTTGTAGATGATGGATGTGAGTTTTGCGTTATATTGCTGTCATTGATGATAAGGTACGGTGTATAGATGTTTCCGCTTATCCATGCTTCGATGCACTTCATTACGCCGTTTTCATCCAACGACCATTTTCCGTCTTGTGATTGCACGTTCTTAAAGATGCCACCAAGAGCGTATATATATCCACGTAGGCAGATGTCATTAAGGATAGCACGACCGCCATGCGTAACCACGAATTTCGCCATTTCTGCGACTTCTGAATCATTGGGCATATATCGTGGGTTACTATACTTCATTGCCGTGTAGATGGCTTGTTCCAACGTACCACCACCATAAAGGAAAGGAGAATGTTCGTCAATATACAAACCGCTCATGCCGCCCGTTTCTTGCGTAAATTGCTTGTCCCTATACATTCCGACCTTGACAAGCTGGGTAAGCACAAGACCGCCAATAATCTCCGTCGATGCTTCCGTTATCGCCCTTTGTAGGTAAGACAATTCAAGGAACTTAGCCAAAGACTTGTCGTTGTCCTTTTCGCTCTTTTGGTACTCAGATGGGATATTGCCTCGAATGAGCATAACGTCCATCAGCATTACCTTAGATGTGGCTTGGAAAGTCAACATGCTATCATCCGATGTAGTTTTGAAAGGCAAATCAACCCTTTGTACGGAATTGTAAACCTTCACGGCATTTGTCACGCCGCCAAACGAAACGTTCAACGTAGTTTCGGTTGTGTCTGGGCAACAAGCCTTGAACGAAAGCACAAACCACGTATCAATACTTATTCCGCTTTCTATCGTTTGTTTCAGAGAGCCGTTGTTGATAATAGCAACTGAACCGCTAACGCTCCTTCCAATCCTATCCTTATAATCATCGGAAATAGTTGTATCGTCAACACTCTTTACTTCAACGTTTCTCGCTTCCCAAAACTTCAATGGGTCAGAGAAGATAACCGTATCGGCTGAAACGGTGTCATTCTCGCTTACTTCTTCCGAATCAAAGTTGCCAGTGAATCCGCTGTTGCGTATAAGGTTGCCCTCCGTTATTCCCAAGTCGTTGATGTCACGACCATCGGCTAAAGTGGAGTTATTCTCAATCCTTAATACGGCACTTAAATAATTGCCGTTTCCAGCGATTACGGCAACACGATTGCTTGCACCAACATTGAAGGAGTTGATGCCACGATAGCTAACGTACAACGGTGCCTTAATGCTCGTGTCGTTAAGGAAAGTATCAAAGTCAATGAATGGGATATTGTAGGCAGAAATGACGATTGCATTCTGCCTGTCTGCGATTGTCCTATTACCAAGTTGCGATACATCGTCGCCAACCATCGGGTTAGTGGAATCAGCCTTACAATCATTCTTGCTCAACACAATCCAATGGAAAGAATAGATGTTGTCGCCTTCGTCGTTGTCACCATACTCAATACCTGTGGCAATATCCATCTTTACTGGAGTTGAAGACTTGCTTGTCACCAATCGCCAATAGTTCTTTGAACCACCATCGCTAACGTTAAACTCAACATGTATTGCTTGGTCGTTCACTTCCCATTGGTTGTTGATGGTACGCTCACCATCCTTTGCTTTGAAGTAGCATTTCCAACCAGTCAAAACACCACCTTCACGAATTTCCTTGATGTAGTCAATCCTACAATTCGCAGGGGTAATGATAAGTTGACCGCCTACCGACTTGATTTCGTCAATGATAAGCGTGAAGAAATGAGCCTCTTGTGCGGTAAGTTTCTTGAATATTGCCTCTTGCGCATTTATGTTATTCAATATGGCATTTCCGTCACCGTCAATAGACCACTTTTGCGCTGCACCAAAGGCAATACCTTTCAAGAAAGTAATCACGCCCCTTGCTACATCATCATCCGTCTTTGAAAGTTTCTTTGAAAGTTCAATCCATACGTTACGACTATAATCTTGACGCAATATGGATATTAGGCTACCCAAACGTTCAACATCATCCGCAACTTGCCCTATTTGGTTCAATACCACTTCGATGTTATCCGTAAGCGTAATGTCATATTGTGGCAACGTGCCATAGCCATACTTGATTGATAGTTGCTTAACGTACAATTGCAATACGTTACCAGCAAAATCAAAGCGAATGATTGTGTTCGTCTTTATTTGCGACAATATGTTTGTATGCGTTGCAAGGAAATGTTCGTCAAACTTCAACGGGTAATCATAATAATACACGTTGTTTTCAAGCATGTAAGATTGCATCATATCATCCAATCTTAACTCCGCATTGTGTATATACTCAATTGGCAACGATATTCCCAATATAACGAAATTATCGCCACTATTAGGGTGTTGGTATGTGTTGGGCAACAATATTCCAAACGTGTTGTTATCCTTTTGCGCTATAACGCTAATTTGCCCATTGTTCGACTTTGGGTATCTCGTTAAATCCCTTTGCGTTCCGTTAGGTACAAAGTTGCCGTTTTCATCATAGAAATTGCGCTTGTAATCATCCCAATCAACTTGTATGTTGAACGTGCAACCCATGCAATCACCGCCGCGCATGTTTATTTGCATTTCCTCCGTTATCGCTGCACAAGCATAAATGTCGAACGACAATTGTGGCAACGTGATTTGGAAATATCTTTGCAAGTAATTTCCATCATCATCCATCGTGTCATCCCATGCGCTTGCTGGCGTCAAGTCTGCGTTCAATGGTATTGCGCTTACCAATCCTATTTCACGTTCGCTATCCAATTCTGGCTTCACGTCAAACTCATGGCTTTCATACGATGGCGTAAGCGGATTTATGTTGTTGTGATAGTCGTTGCCAATCGCATCATAGTAATCAACAAGTTCTATCGTTGGGTCGTAATCATCAGCAAAGGGATTAACTTTCTTGTTCACGCAATCCGTGTAAACGCTTGGCATAAGGTGCTTGCGTGTGAATGGGTGCTTGATTAACTTAACGTATTGCCCTCCTACGATTCCTTTGTATATTGGGTATGATAGTGGATTGCTTGCATCGTTGTTTATCGTGTAATCCCAATCTTGATTGCCAGTCCATACGATTTGCGGATAGCCAAACGGAACGTTGTTCTCACTGCCGTAACCGCTAATCCTCGTAATGATTTTGTTGTTTCTTGGCGTGCGTGAGTTATTCTTCAACCCTACGCCCTTACCATATCGAAAGACAAAATGATTATTCATTTGCCTATCCAACGAACTTGCATATATTTCATTCGATGGCAAACCGACGACAATGACGAAACGCTTGCTACCTCCTTCCGTTGAATAATAGTCTATTTCTTGGTTGTGTTCGTCAATGTAGGTATATTCGCCTTCCTTGATTGCATCAACCACGAAAGGAACGCCCCACGTATCATAACCTTTCTTTAACGCATCAGCAATTGTTTCATTGTTGAATTGCAACACCTCGCTTAATTCGTTGTCTTTTTCTTGCGGAAACCTTACGCTCTTGACGACAACCCATTCCGTACCTTGCAAGTTCTTGTTTATCTTTGCAATGTAATCGCTTGGCGTTCCAATCCAACTAAACTCCTTGTTTTCGGAAAGATAGCGTTCTTGGTTGCTTGATGTTGCAACGTCGCTAAATGGCAAATTCGCCAACAAGCACATAGGATGGTAGAACACAAAGGAATACTTTGTCATGCCGCTTAGTTCTGAATTGTCCCTTACCAATCCCTCTTTTGTAATCGTTGGTGGGTTAAGCAATAAATACTTTACGGCTTGCTCGTTTTCATCGCTTGGATTCTCCTTGTATTCGATGTACTCTTGCATAGTAATAGGAAGCGTGTTGTCCTTGTAATAGACATCACCCGTTATCTTGTCACCAAGCGACATGACAACGCTTTCAAACGTTGATTTCCTTAATGCCAAACCAAAGAACGATGTTCCGTCTTGGTTGTATATCGGAAACGTATAATTTCTTCCTAAAACGTTTTTAGCCATCTTGATAATTTTACAATTGCAAATATAATGCAAAGAATTGAAATCCACAAAGAAAATTTATATAATTTTGGAATTTTTACAACTTCCATTGTCGTTTCCCTTATTTCCGTAACAATGGAATCACGCCAACATGTATCATGACGTTCCACAACCCTGTCACGCCACCTTGTCACGTGCTTGTTTTTTTCCAAGAACATCGTATCTCCCTTGACGTACCTGTTCACGTACACGCTATCCGTTGTTTTGTCTATCAACGTATCATGTACGGTGTTCGTGATATAGTGATTGACGTCACGGTCACGATATTCTATCTTCGTTTTCGTTGCGCATGATGAAAGCAAGACGATGATTAGCGTAATGATTGCCAACTTTATGGTTGGTACGATGCAACCACACCTTTTCATCATTTTCTCTTGCCACAATTGCTCGAAATATTCCTTGTCACTCATAATTTTCCTTGTTGTTTATATGTTCTTGTATTCCCTTGTTGCATCAAAAGACGGGCACGCCTTATTTGCGTAATCCCTATGCCCATGAATCTTTGCTTGTGGGTATTTCCTACGCAACTCACGCAAAAGCGCAACCAAGGCTTTCTTTTGCGCATCCGTGCGTGTATCCTTTGGGGTTAGACCGTTGTATTGGCAACCACCAACATAGCAAACGCCAATGGAATGCGAATTGTGGTTTGTGCAATGTGCGCCAACAAGATTAACGTCACGACCAACATGGATAGAACCATCACGATACACGACGTAATGATAGCCAATAGTGGCAAATCCACGTTGCTTGTGCCATCGTGTTATATCGGCAATGGTATAGTCCCTACCCTCGCTCGTCGCAGTGCAATGCACAATGATTTCGTTTATCCTACGGCTTGATGTTTTCAACGTCAAAGGGTTTGCTTCTTTGTCACCAAGCAATAGCGACCAAGTTGCATCACCAACGATTCCATCGTCTTTCAATCCGTTCTTTCGTTGGAAATCACGAACTGCTTCATCGGTGATTAAGCCAAATACGCCATCAACTATTAGATGCAAAGCCTTTTGCAAGACCTTCACGCTTTCGCCAACACTACCATTCCTTATCGTTTCCCTTTTCATCTTTTTGCTTTTTTTCTTTTTCCAACTTTGTCGGCAACGTAGTTATTTCCTCTTCGTCCATTACATTCACACGTTTGCGGTGCAGACAACCAGCCACACCGCACAGAAAAGGGGAAAGGCAATCCAATCTTCTACCAAGACGTGCAATGTCTTTCTTGTATTCGATTTCCATGTCGGTTAGCTTGTTTTGCAATTCGTTGTACTTTTGCACCATCGTTTCATTCTCGTTGCGCAAAGTGTTCCTGTCCTCCTTGTAATGGTCACGTTCCTCTCGCACTTCGTTCAAAGTTCGATTCACGTCAGCCAAAGTGGTGTTGTAGTATTCCTGCGCCTCTTTGTTTGCTTGCGCCTCCGTTTGCTTTGCTTCTCCATTGGCTTTTTTCCTGCTTGCACGCCAATGCAAGAACCAACCTCCACCAAAGAAAATCGTTACCATCGTATTGATGATACTATAAACTTCCATTCCCATTTTCCTTGCGCCTCCTTTCTATATTATGACATTCCCGTTTGCACACGATTGTCGATTATCTCATCACTCCTATTAACGCTCATGTTGTTCGCTTTTGTGGCGTTGCTTTCAATCTTTCCTTCCGTTTGTGGCACAAGCGAACCACGTTCCTTTACGATGCGCTCTATCTCGTCGGGTGCTGCATCTGGTGACTTTTCAATGATTGTTTGCATGGAAAGCCACTTAGCTTCCATAGAAAGATTCGTAATCTTCGTATTGTTCGTTTCCAAAGACCAAGGAACAATCTCTGTGGTAATCCTTAACTTTGCGAACTTGTCAACGCCATTGCTTTCCAAATCCAATCCCTCTTGGTGCAAGTAAACCATTTCGTTGACGAATTTCTTCCAATCTTTTGCGCTTTGCGTTGCCAATGCGTAGTCGTTTGACATCGCAAGTGCTATGCCATTGCCACCACTATTCGTTGTCGTAATGTCCTTTGGCGTAATGAACGACGTGGATGAGAAAAGCGAAATCTTTTCCTCCAACGCCTTCAAGTATTCATTCATCGTGGTTGGCTCTGGGAATTTCAAAACGTCTGCGGATTGCTTTCCATTCGTCGTATCGCTTGAAAGGTTGATTATCAACGTTGAACTATCACGCTTGAAAGATTCTGCGTCCATATCGCCAGTGAAAACAAGCGCAAACGTACCGAAACGCTTTAAGGCTATGTTTGCGATATTCGACATGAACTCCCACATCTCTATGCTTGATTCCGCATACTCCCATGCAACCTTTCCACGCTTGAAAAGCAATGGACAACGACTATAACCATGCACTTCTTGTTGTATATCCCAACCGCTTGCATTTTGAACGCAGCGATAATGGTTTTTCGCATCGTAAGTGTCAATGATTATCTTATCGTCAATTTGGTACACCAAGGAACGTGCAATCTCATATCCGTATTCATCACAATTGGGAACGATTTGGTATCCATCCTCATAGCTATACGTTGTTACCACCGACTCGTTCATTCCCTTGTCAAATCTGAACAACACCCCGCAATTTCCAAGTTGCTTGCAAATGTTTATGGCTTGCGAAAGGTGATAGTCCATGTTGCGATATTCCCATTCATCCTTAACGTTCTCGAATGGATTAATGCCACCATTTTTCGTATCTTGCTTTCCAAGCGTGAAAAGCAATGGGTTAGACGTAAGTGAGCGAACATGCGCAGCGTGAATCAACTTTTGGAACGATGCCGTTTGCGTCATATCCATCATGCCAAAGTTCAAAGGGTTGCCATCAATGCGAACCTTGATATGTGGTATCGACTCATTCAATAATATGTGGTGCAAGTCTGGTCTATACTCTGTGATATACCTATCCTGCGATATTGGTGCAAGGTCTAATTGGCAAAATCCTGTATCTATCAACGTATTGTTAAACAATAAGTTGGATTGACTATCAACATCACCCTCGTACCCGTGGCTGCGCATAAGCCCCCCACGTGTGAAAGGCTTCATCATCATCAACCTTTTGGGGTCTTCAAGAAACCACTTAATATCATGTTCTCTAATCATCTTTCTTCTTTTGCATTTATATTGTACTAAGAATGTTTAATATGTCGTTTGAGTGACGTATCTTTCTTACACGTTGTATTCTCGTATCAACAAAATCTCGCTCGTTGTTCACGTTAAGCAAAGCCAACATGTCGTCGGATTGGATTTTCGTTTTCATCAAGCCAGCGTCCTCTTTCAACATCTTGTGGCAATCGTAAATGCTACCTCCACAAAGCAATATGACGTTATCGAAAAGGTCTGGTGACATTCCCTTTAAAATGGTGTGCATCCTTTCCTTATCCATCATGGCTATGCGTCCGTTTGGCGTCTTTCCGAATTGAAACACACGACTTTCAAATATCATGTGCTTCAACAACGTAGTGCCGCCTTCCCTTTTCATGTTCTTGTGGTTGTATCTTGCGTTAGCCAACGTTGGCTCGTAGTGTATCAATCCGCTTTTTATCATTTCCATTGCAACATGACCGCTTTCATCCTTCATCGTCTTGAATTGGTTCTTGCCACGATTCGAAGGGCTACAAGCACCGCTGAATTGTATCGCTCTTGGAAAGCAATCACGCAAGAAGCCAAACCCTTGCACGTCAATTATCATTTCCTTTTCTTGCAAGTTGTGCTTGTTTCGGAAATTGATAGCTTCCATGACAGCCTCACGATTGCTGTTGTGCATTGAATACTTAACATCACGGCACAGCCAACCATAGTGCGACCAAAGTTCCCAATACTTGAATATCAAGTTGTCGAAGCCAGTGGTTGCCATATCCATCGTCATGCGACGCTTTAGTAATACGCTATCATGTGGCTTTTCCATCATTCGGAACATTCGTTGCACGTCAATTGTGCTTAGTTCAACATTCGCCAAATCTTCGCTATTCGTTTCCTCGTCTGTGATAGAATAGTTCCAATTAACGGCATAGGATGAAGCCGCTGTTGCGCTATTCGCTGCCAATCCACGATAACGCTTGTTCTTTGCCAACATCTTCTTGTTATCCCTAACATCGAACGTAAAGAACGCCATAGAAAGTATGTAATCCTCGTATGACATGTCCTTGTCGTCTTGCAAGTATGCGTCTATCGTATCTTTCGCTTTTTCGTAAACTTCTCGCTTTGTTCTCCCCCAAACGGCTTTCTCGTAATCGCCATTTGGCATATAGAAATACATGACAACGCCATCCATAGACTTATCCACCGTTCCATCGTCATTTATCCAACCGCCACCATGTGCGCCTTTTCCGCACATCTTACGCATGAAACATTCCCTTTCTGGGTTTTGCGCCAAATACACTTGCGCTTTTCCGCTTGTATCGCTACGCAAACGTGGAAAGAACGACGATATGGTGCGCCACAAGAACTTGTTGCATTCGTCAAAGATTAGTTTCTTGGCTTGCAATCCCTTTACAATCTTGTCTATCACAATTGGGTTTTCGTTATCAAGTTGCTGGAACTTTATTTCGCTTCCGTTATACAACTTCATACCCATGTCTTGATTGTTTCGGATGATTTCGCCTATTGGGTCGTGTGGTTGTTTCTTTAGCGTTCTGTCTATCAACGGGTACATTTTCTTTAGCGTGTCGTTCACCTTTCCTGCACCCCAAAAGTCGCTGATGTTACGCATAAAGCAAACGATTTTCGCATTGTCATTCATTGCGAGGTGGTCGATTGGCGCATAATAAAGGGCATAACTCTTACCACCGCCAGTACCACCCGTAAAGCAAACAATGTCTGCGTTCGAGCGAATGGCATACTTTTGGTTGCCATCTTCCAATGGAGCAAGTACCGTGTCATTATGCTTTTGTGCCATACACGAACATCTATAATATTATTACATATAACGTTTAAAAGAAATTTCTTGTTGCAAAAGTAAGCATTGTTTCGTGGTGTTTAGCTTGCAAGAAATGGAAATGTTGTTGTTTTTTGCACTATTACAACATCAAAGCAACGCTGCGTTATTTTTATTTTTTCCAAATAGTATTATTTTTGTGCCAAACAATTTGTTTTACATTAACCAAAATAGTAGAAAACTATGACGAAAGAAGAGGCTTTACAGAAAGTAAACGACTATTGTAACGAGAAAAGTTACACCAGTGCAACACTCACGGATGGTTTCAAGGACAAGTTCGCAGAACACTTCGCAAAGCGTTACCCAGATGCACAAGCGGATGATGAAACTGCACTTGGCGACATGAAGTTTGCGCTTAACACTGCATTCAGCGGTGCAAGCCTAATCATCACGGAAAAGAACACGGCTTTTACTACGAAAGAAAACGAGTACAAGACGCAAATCAAAGAGTTGCAAGACAAGATTGCCAAACAAAAGCCAAAGGAAACGGAAATCCCAAAGGAAGTCCAAGACAAGTTGAAGGCTTACGATGATTTCATGAACTTGGAAAACAAGAAAAACAAGTACAAGGAAATCATGGCATTGGCAAAGAAGGAAATCCGACAAGACTTGCATTCATCGTTCGAGAAATTTGCGATTGATTACGATGTCAAGTTGGATAAAGACGTTAAGGAACAAGCTACGACGCTTACCAATCGCTTCCAAGAAATCTTCAAGGATAGCATTGGTGACATCAAGCCACTTGCACCACGCCAACAAAGGGAGCGTGACGAAGAGTTCCTTAAATCGCTTAAAAAGATTAAGGTTCAATAATCAATAACAAAAAACAACAAAAATCATGGTAACGAATCTCCAATACTTTTTTGAAACCTCACGCAAAGTACGTGGCGGCAAATGGGTTTGGGTGAAGGATAGCAATGGCGAAAGCCGCAACAATATCCTTCTTGGCGGTACTATCGCCAACCCGAACAAGGGATTTGGTCATTTGTGGGCTGCACAATTGATGCAATACACGCCTGGTCAACCTATCAAGATTTTCCGTTCCTTCGCATTGCAAGCCGATGCCGCAGCAAATGCGACAACCATCTATCTTAATGGTGATGGTTATTCCGACGCACCCGAAGTCGGACAATATCTTATGGTAGCACCAGATGATGTTAAAGTGGTAACGCTCACAGCGGACACAACAACAGGCGCAGTAACAAAGACTGAAGCCGATTACACTGGAACTTACGCAAAAGTGACTGGCGTAGAGTACGATGCGACAAACCAAAAATTCAAGGTTACACTTGCAAACAAGTTGGCAAGCGCAAAGATTGACGCTGGCACAATCCTTGTTGAAGCTGACGCAGAGGCGGACGCAGCATTGCAATCACCCACGGGTTCCGCAAAGGTGCTTTGCCCAAAGCCAAACATCTTCAACGAGGCCGACCGTGATATGCTTCCCACCGAGGGTTATGGTTTCCAAAATGCTAATTACAGCGTTTCGGGTGTCTATAACAAGCAGGCGTGGATTGCTAAGATGCAACCGCTACCCAAGTACGTGCTTGCACTTAACAAGTCGCTTATTGACGGTATCTTCTGGATTTAATCATCGTCGCTATTATTAACACGTTATTAAAGAAAAGAAACAAGATATGGCAAATGCACTAAAATATTACTTCACCCCTGATGAGGCCATCGAAAAACTTTATCAAAGGGGCTTTATGGATGGGGCTAATGCAGGCTTCCTCCAGCGACTTATTGACGAAACCATCGTGATTGACGAGAATCAGTTCTTCTGGCAAGAGCACTTCCGCGTCGAAGGCAATGAGTATGATATTGACCGCAACGACTTGAAGAAGAATCCCGCATGGACTGTTCGCCAAAGTATCAAGCGCACCGTTCCTATGGCTGACGCTATGGCACCGCTTTCTGAAACCATGCAATTGGAGGCAGAGGGCTTTGAAGAGAAAACTGGCTCAATCTACCAATATGGTAAGGGCTTGTTTGAAACTTCGATGTCTAAACTTGAACTCCAAGCACGTTTACGTGAACTTGGCGGTGACCAAAACCTCGTCGTAGGATTTGTTCGTGGCGTTGCCGACCTTATCAAGACACACAACTTGCGTGTTTCACACATGGCGGCAATGACGCTTTCACGTGGTGGTCAGTATGGAAACACAATCAATGTTACGAACGTTGCAGGTGGCACGACTACCACACAAGGCTTTAGCGGTGTTGTTGCGAACCAAAGCGCATACATTCCTCTTGCAAACTACAAGAACGCAGGAACGAAAGTATGGTCTGCTGTTGATTGCGACATCCCTGAGCAAATGCGCAAGATTGAGCAAGACTTCAAGGAAGCAAACTACATTCCCGATGGAACACCATTCGAGTGGGATATTCCTTGGGACATGGTTGTAAACGTGTTGTTGAAAAACGCTGCATTCATCGCAGAGGTGAATCGTTACATCACGCTTTATGCACCAGACAAGGTAATCATCGTTACAAGTGGTCAATCAAGCACAAACGTAAGCACCATTACTTACGAGCAGCTTGTGGCTTACTCACGTTCGCCAATCTCAAAGATTGCGCCAATTCGCATCGTTCGTGAACAACAAACCGTGCAAGGTATCACAACCTACACTACCGTTAATGGATGGAAGACTGGCGTTGCCGTGCTTCGTCCTCTCGGCTTTGCAGGCGTATTGGTACGTGCAAAGGTAGCTGACGTTGAGTTGATGCGCAGCGGTGAGGTGAACAACGGCATTCAGTTCTCTTTGGCAAAGGTTCAAGGTTTCTTGAACGTTATCAACAAGGTAACGCCAAACGGAATGTTGAAGTCATACCACACGGACGTAATCGGTCGCTATGCTACCGTGCTTGATGAATCGCAATATCACGTTTGCGTTGATACCACAACCGCTGACTAATATTCGATGTGCGAAAAAGTAAATAGTTAATGTTCTAAAAGATTGAAACGACGATGACGGTACTTGAATGGTTAAAATCCTCTACGATGTATTCATCATTCGAGGAGCAGCATTTCTTGAAGATTGCACTTGATAGGGGTGTCAATCCTGATGACGATGTTTACGATGAAACGAAAGTTTCAAAGAAGCAGAAGGACTTGATGGATGCCGACTTGATATACATGGCAATCTTGAAACGCCCATCCGATACCGCCTCGTTGTCGCAATCGCACAATGGCTATCAAAAGACCATTGGTTCGGAACGTGACTTTTACCAAGACGAAAAGATTAAGTACGCAATACGCATCTATGAAATGTACGAGGATGAGCGTGCCGCAATACTTGAAAGCATTAAGCGCAAGATAAGGTTTGTACCAATCGTTGATGTAGATAGGCTTTAGAATCATGATACGTGATGATATATTGGAATACCCATACAAAGGCGTTATAAAGCGCACGATTGATGGTGATTGCTTTGGCGAAGATGAGGAAATCGTTGTCTATGAGGGTGTTATGGATGAACACATGGTCGTGGATGATGAAGGGCATACGTTACAAACATCATCATACATCATTTCCATTCCATTAACAAGGAATGCAAGCAATGAATGGATAGTCCCACGAAAAGATGATGAAATAAGCCTTGAAAGATATGGTGAAACCTTGAAATTCGTGGTAGATAACGCAGAGCCATCGCAATTGGGCGGCATAAGCATTTACGCAACACGTAAGGTTTGGTAATGTAACTATGGCAACAAAGACAAGGGTTAAATTGAACACAAGGCTATTGAAAACACGTTTGTATAACAACGTGGCAAACGAGCAAACAAGACGCTTGGTAGCCTATGCGCAAGATGAAATCATTCGCCTTGTCGAAAGCCATGCGTTCTACAATAGGACGATGAACTTGCAAGACTCTTACGTTTGGGTTGTCTATTACAAGGGAAAGAAAGCTGGTAGCGGATTCTATGGCAACAAGTCGGCAAGTGGTAAGTCCGTCTTGCATGAATACACGCCAGCGATAAGCGTTGATGTTGATGGTAGGGCATTGGCACGAAAATTCGTTAGCACGTACACGCCAGAGGAAACAAGTGGGTGGGAAATCGTCTTCGCTGCGGTTGCGCCTTATGGTGCTTACCTTGAAGGCGGCTTCTTGTTCAAGGGAAAGCGTTACCAATTCGACGTAATGTCGCAAAGGTACGATGCGATTACAAGAACGCTAACGCCACTTTGCAAAGTGAAGTTTGAGGTACACCAACCTAAGTATTAACAAAAGGAAAGGGAATTGAAATGTTCAACGAATCACGCATAGATATATACCAATACTTGTATGACCTCGTATGTGGTAAGGTGACGACAAACGTCTATCCTATGGGTGAGCAAATAGAAACCACCGAATCGGACGTTAGTGATGGTTTTGTGGTTATCAATGTTGGCAACTTGAACGACGATTCTGAGTTTTCGCTTAATGCCTATGGTTGGGCAAGATGTACGTTCACTGCTTATGTTCCCAAACGAACAAGGGGTAGGTTGAATGACGTCAAGTACAAGGAATTTGAAACATCAATCAATCAAGTCGTGAATGATGCAATCAATTCAAGCGATAACCAAAACTACTACATTAGTGGCGACAATGTCCTTTCAATGGATGGCGACGAGACAACGCAAAAGGGAAACCAATACCATGTGTACGTGAAGTCATTCGTTGTGGTGGTTGACGGAAAGCACACTTGAAACTTTGGCGAAAGCAATGCGATATTTTGTACTTGGTACAATTAAAAGATACAATTAACAATAACAAGAAATCATAAAAGAAAGGAAGTTACATTATGGGAAAAACAACCGTTAAAGCGATTAGCTTGGCTTATGGCAATACTGGCGGTGAAGCAACGACCAAATTGATGGGTGTCCTCAAAGGTCTTTCCATTGGTCAAGACGAGCCTGAAAGCACCGAGATTGAAGCCGAGTTCTTCGATTCTCCGTTTGACATCGCATACGATGGTCAACCAGTGACCATGACATTCGAGTTGGCTAACTACGAACTTAGCGAGTTGCCAGCGTTGTTTGGCGGTACTTACACCGCTGCTTCGAACGACGACCCCGAAGAGTACGAATCTGCTGCAAACGCTTACACAAGCGAGCATTCATGGCAGTTGGATTTCGGTCGTGGTCATGCAGCCCTTTACATCTACAAGGGCTTGACGATTGGCACAATCAAGAAGGACGCAGATGGTGCGTTGAATTACAGCGTAACCATTACCGCATTGGTACACACCGTTGGCACTGGCGCAAACGCAACAGAACACATGTATAAGTTGGTTGGGCGTGCGTCTTAATCACGTATCATGTGGCTTGGTTTTGCCGACGTGACTTAGTAACGTAAGAAAGGGTGTACGTTGTTTGGGGTGTCACCCAAAGCGTACACCACTTTTTATATAAGCAATATACGAAATGTATTTGACGGTATGAAAGAAGATAAGGAAAGGGAATTGCCAGAGTTCACGCTTGATGTTCAACGTGACATCTTGGATATTATAAACGATAGCCCCACGTTGGTGCGATTGGGCGCAAAGGAATATCGTGTAAAGAACATGCGTTATTATTCGTTGTATCGCATTTGCAAGTTGGTGATGGATATGCGCAAGGCTGATGATGCGTTAAGCGATGACAACAAGGTTATAATGGCTTTATGCACCGATATGGATGCAATGTGCGAAATCGTTGCAATCGTTCTTTGCAATCACTTGTTTACGCCAGATAAGATTAAGGCTTACGATGATGTTGATAGGGTTATGTCACGCAACGACGAACTTATCCAAGTGATGAAAGCAAAGGTGATGAATAGCACGTTTGACACGAACCAATGGGCGGCAATCATTCTTGGCGCAATAAAGTCAATTGACTTGTCTGGTTTTTTTTTACTCAAAAAATCGGTGAGTACGGTTTCGGATTCACTTCTGATGCGGAAGAAGAAATCGGAGGAGACAGTATCACGGTTTATGGAAGCACAATCATTGCGGACGCAGCGGACTTCTTGAAAGTCTTTACGCAATATCGCTTGGATGATTACCTTTATAGGCTTTCCATAGCGCAGATACAATTCATGGCGGTTGACAACACGCACACAAAGTATTTGAAAGGTGCTGACAAGAAATCTTGGAACGATTACAAATCCGCTTACGAAGCGCAGCAAAAGTTGGAGAACTTCATGGCTGGGTTTGGCGTTCATGGGGATTTGAAAGAGGGTGAAGAATTTGAATTGCCAGTTAGTCATTGTAATAAAAAGAAACAAAAGTAGTATCAATAGTACGAACAACATATATAAAACATAGAACGATGGATGACGTTATCATTGTAGGTAGTCTAAGTGACAAGGAGTTGAAAGATTCCATAGATGCCCTTGTCGAACATGTTGACGAAGGCACTAAAAAGATGGCTAAAAGTTTCGATAGTGCCATTGAGCAAATGAAAAACTCATTGAAAAGCCTTGGCGACGTCAAGATTGACATGGGTAACGTTGCAGATGGTGGTAGCGTAAGGCGAACGAAACAAAACGAAATCGAGGAAAAAAGCGTAAAGAATACGACGCTTGCTTACGACCAACTCGCAAGTGCCATGCAAAAGGCTACAAGCCCAAAGAGCGCAGAGGAAAGTTTCTATGCTTTCGTGCAAAGCTATCGTGAACATGCGGCGAAATTGGCAAACGAAATCAAGTCATTGCCAATGCAAAGTCTCGACAGGCAAGTGGAAGAATACCAACGCTTCGAGAACGAGATAAACAAAGTCAAGGCAAAGATAAAGGAATTGCGTTCGCAACTTAACGAGGTTGGCAAAGACCCAAAAGCTACACGGTGGGACGTAAAGGCGATAACAGACCAAATTTCATTGTACGAAAAGCAAATCAAGCAACTAACATCACAACAAATTGCAAGCACACGATTGATGGAACAAGCCGATAAGGCTGCTATGGAACAAAAGCGTGCCATGTATGATGAAACGATAAGGCTTATACGGGAACTTACGACGGAGGAAAAGAAAGCCGCTCAAACATCGCAAGGCATTGCCAATGCGCAAAGGCAACAAGCACAAGGCGGAGGCGTTAGTGGCGTTGGAGGTGGCGGTCAAAGCGGTGCGACTGCGCAATCCGAAATCGTAAGGCAATTAAGGGAACGTATTAGGGAAGAGGAAAAGCTTCGTGAGTCAATGGAACTTGATTCAAGGGAATTGCTAAAGCAAAACGAACTAATCGCATCGTTGAAAAAGCAACTCAAAGAGGAATTGATGACCGAAGAAGAGCGTCGTAAGGCAATCGAAAAACAAAACGAGGCTTTGGAACGCCAAAAGGCAAAGCAACTAAAGAACGCACAATCATCATACCTTTATAATTTCAACAAGGCTAACACGGAATCATCAAAGGACATCGCAACGGCAGAACAAAAGTTAAGGAACTTGAAGAAAGCCGTTGATGATATGCGCAGGAGTGGCTTGTTTGATGAAGTAAAATTGAACAAGGCACAAAAAGCCATTGATTCGCTTGAAAAAAAGATTGAACGTATGCGTTCAAGAAAGCCAATGACATTGAAAGAGGTTATTGGCATGGATGAATCGAGCGTTGATGCAATCACAAGGAAAATGGCTGCATTGAAGCGTGTTTCCATCGACCCAAAGAACACTTCGCAAGTAAGCCAATTGGGTAACGAATACCAAAGGTTATCACGCTTGCAAAGTGAACTATTGGGAAAGAACATACAACTTACGCATTCAAACAACTATCTTGCACAATCATTCGGATATATACGAAATCGTGTCGTTTACGCATTGACGTTGGGTGCTGCAACGAGTTTCATTAAGCAAATCTACGAGATACGCTCAGCTTATGAACTTTTGGAACGTTCGATTGGCGTACTTGTAAATTCATTCCAAAAGGGTAGTCAAATATTCCAAGAATTGAACGACATGGCTTTAAAATCGCCATTCACGTTGATGGAATTGGCTGGTGCTGCAAAGCAACTTACTGCGTATGATTTTGCCGCAAACGAAGTCGTGAACACGACACGTAGGTTGGCTGACATTTCCGCTGCATTGGGCGTACCTATGGAACGATTGACATATAACTTAGGTCAGATTCGTGCGCAAACGGTACTTACGGCACGTGATGCACGTGACTTTGCAAACGCAGGTTTGCCAATCGTGAAGTCGCTTGCTGATTATTACACCGAACTTGAAGGTCGTGTTGTTAGCACTGGCGATGTTTATGATAGAATGAAAAAGAAAATGGTTTCATACAATGACGTAATGATTGTATTGAACCAATTGACGGATGAGGGAGGCAAGTTCTTTGATTTCCAAGCAAAGCAAGCAGAAACGTTGCGTGTGCAATTGGCTAACCTTACGTTGGCATGGAACAACATGCTAAACGAAATAGGAGAAGCCAACCAAGGCGTGCTGACAATGCCTATAAAGGGGTTGAAATTGTTGTTCCAAAATTGGCAAAGCGTAAACCACATACTTACCGCAGTTATCGTATCGTATGGCGCATACAAGGCAGCGCAAATGATTGTGAATAGCACAATAGGACAAACGGTAAAAAGCCTTAACAACCAGATTTTGGCAGAGCAACGTGCAATACAAACACAAAATATGCTGACCGCTGCAACGTATCGCAAAATTACGTGGGCTGATACCAAGCAACTTGACATGACGAACAAGATAACTGTTGCCGATTACAAGAACATACTCGCAAAACGACAACTAAGCGTTTCGCAAGCGCAATTGCTTGTTGCGCTAAACAAAACCAATGTTGCATTGCAACAAGCATTGGTTGAAATGGGAGTGCTTACTACAAGACAAGTTGCGTTGGCACGTGCAGGAGGTGTTATGACGTTAGTATGGAATCGCATGGTCATAGCGGCACGCAACCTTTCATCAGCATTAAAGTCATTTGCCGTTTCTAATTGGTGGATGTTCGCATTAGGCGCAATCTTTGAAGTATATAGTACATGGCAAAATTACACGCAAAAGATAGAGGAACTTAACAAGGGCATTGCCAATAGCGAAAAGGAAAGTTTCGAGAGTATTGGCGAGTTCCTTTCCAACTATGAAAACGTGCTTGATAGGCTTTACACAAAAAGAAAGCCAGATGAAAATGGAAACATCGATATGTCACGTGCCGACATTCCCGTTGAAGAAGCCACGAAAGCATGGGAAGCAATGCGTGAGAAAATCACCGAATCAACTTCTGCGTCTAACATGTTCCTAACAACTTTGGAAGCAGAAGCAGACGTCAATGAACGTTTACGAAAGGGATTTGATTACCTTGACGAATTGCGAAACGTTGATGGCGTTTTGAAAGACATAGGCAAGGATGCGATTGAAATTTCATCAAACATTCTCTATGGTATTGGCGGTGAAGGCTTGGTTGATGACCTTGACGATTACGTCAAAAGCATGGATAAGTACCAAAAGAAACAAGAAGAACTTGGTAATAACAATCGTGCGGAGGAATTGTTCAACGATATGTCAAATGACTTGCGTGAATTGCGTGGTGAACTTGACATTACCGCTGAATCATTGGCTAAGTTTACGTTGGATAAGGATTGGGGAGCAACTGCTCAACGTGAGGCGTTTGAACGTACTTTCTCTCAGATAGCGCAACAACAAGAACTTAGTACAAGGGAATATCGCATCATGCGCATAAGGGCAGAGGAACAATATTATGCCAAGTCACGTGAATTGCTATTGAATGAAATCCGCTATGCAACTGGTGAGCGCAAAATGGCACTTCAAGAGCGTTTGAAAGACCTTGATGTTGAGTTCAATACACAAAAATCCGATCAAGAAACGTTCTTTACATGGTTGCAAGAACGCCAAACAAGCGAGGTGCAACGCAGGTTAGGGGATAAAACAAAAGAGGAAATTGCACAAGGAACATGGCTTACTGGAGAAAACAAAAAGTGGGCTGAAAAGATTGCACGTGATTTTTCCAACGAATATGGCGTTTCTTTCAACGAACTATCTAAGTTGGTTATGGATGCAAACACTTGGTTTATCAACATACCAGTGTATTTCAACACTATTTGGAAAGAGCCATCCGATATTGTTGAGGATTATGAGAAACGCACAAAGAAATCAGCTAACGCAGACATTCAAAATGCAAAATCGCAAGTTGAGGTAATCGACATGCTAAAGAAAAAGCAAAAGGAACTGCAAGAACAAATTGATACCGCACGTCGAGCAGGCGGATTGTATTGGGAACAAAACAAGGCTACGTTAGAGGAACAAAACAAGGCGTTGATAGATGACATTCATTCGTACAATGCCTTGACCGACGCAGAGGAAAAAGCGCAAAAGGAACGTAACAAGAAAAAAAGGGGGGGAAAGGGAAACAAGCCAGAAGACGCAATCGCAGAGGCTTTAAAGCAAGAACTTTCCATAATTGATGAAATGCGAAGCAGCTATGATAAGTTGCGCAAGGCTGGCGTTTCCAACATGGACGCCATAGACTTGGCGAGTCGTGGCTACGAAGCAACCATCATGCGCATTAACAACGTATTGCAAAAATTCGGAATAGACAAGTTCAACGCAAGCAATTTCGCAGGGAAAGACGTGCGTGGATTGTTAAAATCTCTCGAACAACAACGTGACGCACTTTTGGCAAGCGGAAAGGTAAAAACAACAAGCGTTAAGGACTTGGACGTTAAGATTCAAAAACTTACCGTTGATGCACAAGCCTACGACATGAAGAAAGTTACGGATGGCTTGAACAACGAACTTAATAAGTTGAAAGATGAATACGAATTGGCAATCGAGTTGGATGCAAACCCAGAACTTGGTAATGTTTTCAGTGATATGTTTAACATTGACGTTGATGCATTGCCACAAACGTTTGGCGAAATGGTTGATAGGGCGCAATCCATCATAAACGCAAAGTTAAGGGAATTGAAAATTGAATCTCCATTTGACTTGATGCGAACGCAAATTGAAAGCGTTGATGATGGCAATATCAAGATAAAGGGTTTTGCGGAAAACGTTGGTCTTGACGTTGATAGCGAGGCGATAAAGGAACTTATCAAGTGGCAGAACACGTATAGGGAAATGTTCAAGAAGAACATTACGGAAACGGAGAAAATGCTTGATGATTACGTCAAGAAATATGGCGATTATTCCGATAAGATAGCGGAGGTAGAAGCCAATCGTCTTGAAAAGTTGAAAAAACTCAACGAAGCGTACTATACGGAGGAAATGCGTCAAAGACCAGAATATCTTGCAAAGTTGAATGCAATCAATGAGGGAGCAAGAAAGGAAAAGTCAAATGTCAAATTTGATGATTTCAAGAACTCACGCTATTACACGATGATGTTTGAGAACTTGGACTACGTTTCCACGAAAACCATACGTGATATGCGTGATAGGTTGCGTGACTTGATTGATTCGATGAACGACCTAACGCCAGAGCAATTGAAGCAAGTAATGAACCAATATGAAAAGTTGGAACAAAAACTTGTAAAGCGCAGCCCATTCAAGACACTTGCGAAAGACGTTAAGGAATACTTTAAGACAACAAAGGAAAGAAAAGAAGCAAACGAGGCTTTCCGAAATGCGCAAAAGGAATACGATGCGCAAAAGGAAGTCGTGGCTGCATTAAAAGAAAAGTACGAACTATGGAAGTCAAACGAAGATGTTCCACAATCGTTGCTTATTGCCTTACAAACTGAGATTATCGCAGAAGATGAAGTAAAGCAAAAGTTGAAAGAACAACTTGAACTTGCGCAAAAGAAAGCCGACCAATACAACCTAATCAAGAAACTTGCATTGGAGGAAGCGGAAGCAACGGCGCAAATCATAGCGCAAAACCTTGCTTCTTTGGCTGAACTACGTGATAACCTACAACAAACGTTCGGATTTGATTTTGGCGATAACATCAACGCAGCCATTGATGGATTGACACGTTCTGGCAACGGTCTTAGCAAGACCATTTCATCATTGCAAAGCGGCAACGTTGTTGGTGCTGCAAGCGGTGTTGTCGACATCATCGGTGGCATTGGCGATAGCATTGCAAGCATATTTGGCGATGGTGCTGCAAGAACTAAGCGCATTAATAGGGAAATCGAAAATTCAGCAGAAGCCGTTCGTCGCCTTAACATGGCGTACAAGGAACTTGAAGTGACGGCGAACAACGCTATGGGTGCGCAAGAACTACGTGCAAGGCGTGAGCAAGTTGCCAACAAGCAAGCGCAATTGGAGGAGTTGAAACGTCAAATGCAACTTGAAGAATCTAAGCGTTCAAAGGACAGAAGCGATGATGACATCAAGCAATACCAAGAATCAATACAAGACTTGGAACTTGAAATTGACGAGTTAAAAAAGGACATTGTTTCCACGTTGCTTGGCGGTGATGTAAAGAGCGCAGCGGAGTCGTTCGTTTCCACATGGGTTGACGCATGGCGACAAGGTGGTGATACGATGGGTGCATTAAGCGAGAAATTCGACGACATGATAGATACGATGATAGCCAAATCCGTTGCGTCATATCTTGTTTCAAAGCGTTTGCAACACATTTTCGATGCGGTTGATGATATGACGGATGAAATGTCGGAGGGCGGTGCTGAAATCACCATGAACGAACTAAAGCGCATAAAGAGTATCATTGGCGATAAGTCGGTCGCTGAACTTATCAACGAAGACCTAACAAACTTGTATAATGCGCTTGGAATTGCGTATGGCGTGAATGGTGAAGCAAGCAAGAGTCTTTCAGCCCTACAACAAGGCATACAAGGCATTACAGAGGAAACGGCAGGAGCATTGGAAGCGTACATGAATATCGTATCGCAAAAGGTATTCGAGCAAAACGACTTGCTTGTACAAATCCGTGATACAATACAAGGGTTTGACTTTGACGTGCAACTTGGGGTATTCTCGCAAATGCTTCTTCAACTACAAAACAACTATATTTTGATGCAATCCATACATTCAATGATGGACGGTTGGACTGTACCAGCAGGGAACGGAATACGTGTTGAACTTTTATCTTAGTGATATATGGATGAAATGACGAATTTTAGGAAAAACGCATTGCTTGAAAACTTGTGCAAGGAATGGTCTTCGATGTGGGCTGCGTGCCACGAGGACAAGGAAAAGCTGATGCGATTGGTATTGATGCAGCAATCAGCACCCTACTTTGCCACTTTTTGCAACAACGGCAAAGGTCTTTCAATGGAATATTGCAAGCGAGAGTTTAAGGATTACGTTAATGGGCGTGTGTTCCACGATTGCGATGGCGTTAAGGGTTATACCTATGCCATGTACGTTGATGCGCCTACATGCGTTGAAATTGGCTTGGACGTGGTGCAAATGCTATGGTGCAACAATGTTGATGTAGTGATACCGCAAACCAAATGCCCCGTCTTGTACGTTAGCAACCATTCCACGTTGAACATCACGCTTGATGGCTACAATTCGCCAAAGATATACTTGTTCGATGATAGCGTGGTGAACATCATGGAAGGCGACGAGGAAAGCAAGGTGGTTGTTTACAAGTATTCCAAAGATGCAAGGGTGGAACTTGGTAAGTATTGCCTTGCAAGCGTGAAAGTGTTTGATAAAGGTTTGCGGCTTTAACAAAATAAATATTAACGATTAAAACTATAATAGGCTATGGGAAATGACTTAAAGGAAATATACTTCGTAAAGAAGAACGATGTTGATTGTTTTATCGACATAACCGACTTGTTCGATGGCGTTCGTGTATTGAAAATGGATGGCTTTTTGTCGAAGGGAAAGCCAGTTAATATCTTTACGCAACAATGGGTTGATGAACAAGAAGAGGATTTCATGATTACCACGATAGACGAAAACGAAGAGCCAAAGGTGGTAAGAGAAAACGTAGATATTGAAATGACGTTCATTGTAAAACAGAAATACGCAAAAAGTAACATCAACGTTCAATGCGTACATGAATGCTTCGTAGAATATATGACATGTTCCGATATTTGGCTTGGCACGAACTACATGGGTGGAAGGTGCGTTCATTGCGTTTGCCTAAAGGAATACACGCCAACCATCGTAAAGCTATGTCGTGGAGAAAATTCCTACATAATGGGAACTTTGACGTTCCATGCGCTTGACGAGCCATGTTGTTGAATAATTTTCTTATCTTTATAAATACATTATTTCTTTCATTCTGATAACTGATTTTGTACTGCTTATTTAGTTTTTTTAGTGGAAATCAAAAAAAAGGTGGTCATCGCCCGTGACGGGTAGTGACCACCAATCTTCTATAACAAATCAAATATTATGGAACAAAGAAAATCATTCTATTTGAATATGCGCTTGTACCAAGGCTCTACGCCATTGAAACCCTCGTTGATGTCTTGGCACTCGTCTTCGGTTTTGTCACGTGTTGAACATTGTGCGCTTGAAAGTTCGTCTTGCAACGTGGCAATCTTCGCTTTCAATTCTTTAATCGTTGCATCTTGCGTTGCCTTTTCCTTTTTCATGGAATAGATAATGTCGGCTTTCCTCTCGTTCAACTCGTCTGCTTCTGCGCCATACGCCTTTGCCTTTTCAAATTCCCTTGTAAGCGTTTCCACTTTCTTTTTCAACTCGCCATTGTTCAAGCGAAATCCGCTAATGCGCTTTTTAAGCGTTGCGATTTCTTGCAACATTTGTTCCTCTTTCGTCTTTTCTTGATTTTCCATAAATTACGTAATTTAGAATGTTTATATATAGCTATATCAAAAATCCGCTTGTTCGTATTCATCCAAGTTCGGAACGCCCATGTCACTCATTTGGCTTTCCTTTATCATGCGCAATTCCTTCTTTACGCCTAACCTTGGATAACTGAACCTATTGCAACATTGCCCTATCACGCTATAACCATCAACCAACTTTTCATGTTCTATGGCATAGGGCAACACATCGCCTTTCACTTCAACCAACATTCCGTCCGAAAAATGCTCACTAAGGTATTTCTTGAAATATGGCTTCCAAATCGTTTTCCATGACATGTACTTATCATCTACGATTGTGCCATCATTGCGCTTGTAGCCTTTCTTGTATTCGCTAACGAACAAAAGAACGCAATCTGGCTTGTAAACCAACTTTTCAACAAAACCTATTATAGTAACATTAGCCATACTTTCAATTTAAGCCGCTTTTCTTTCGATTTAAGCGCATATCTTACCAAATGTGATAACTTGTACCATTTTGAAAAGATGTGCGCTTAGAACGAATTATTAATGTTTATCGAGTTCCATTACCGTAATAACGCAGTAGTTAGCAATGTCAAGGAGGTTATCCCTTAGACTTTCGCCAATGTTCATTTCTTGCCCCTTAACCATGTTCTTTACACGTTTCAACTTGTCGTTTATGCGTGCAATGGCTGGTATAAAGCCAAATTCCTCTATCGTTTCCGCAAAGCTATTGCCATAATCGGCATTTTTCGCCAAATACGTTTCACGCATTTCATGTATCACTTTGTCAAATGGCGCATTTTCTTCCTTTTTCGTTTCCATAATCAATTTGTTTTTGCAAAAATAACACTTTATTTTGAATATTCAAACATCAAACAACTTTTTTAACACTAAAAAGGCGTATCGTCGCCCTCAAACGGTGCAAATGGCATACCATCGTCAACATTCATTGCTTGCTCATTTGGCGTTTCCATTGCTTGTGGCGTAATTTCGTTGCTTTCTTGATATGCAGCACAATCAAACTGCATATCGCCTTGCGTTGGCTCTATTTCCCAACCATATCTTATGACTTCGTTCACGTCGTTCTTGAAACGGCGGCTTTCGATTTCGTATTGCAAGCCAACCATCAAGTCAACTACGCCAAACATGCGTTCCTTGCACACCTCTATCACGTTCCCGTATCCTTGAAAGCGTTGTATCTCGCTTTGTCCGAAAAACTCTGCGCCAGAACGGAAAAAGTCGTTGTTCACACGGTGGATTATAAAGATTTTGTCAACCGCATTTTGCAAGTCGCTTGAACCGCTAATGTCATTCTTGCGAAGAAACGTGGTGACTTTTCTCGGATGAGCAACAAGTATGATGTGAACTTGGTTTTTCTTGGCAAAATCCTTTATTTGAAGAATCAAGTTCCTTTGCTTGTTGTTCTTGTCTCCTTCAAGTATATCAATGTCAAGCGAGAACAAGTTGTCAAGCGCAAAAACTTTCACGCCAGCTTTCAGCAAAAGTTCCATATCGTGAAATATCTGCTGCCACAACGTTCCGTATTCGTTGTTATACAAGAAAAACTTTCCGTCAAGCCACATATCTATCCTTTCGCCAATGCCACTTGGAACGTAATACTTTCCATCGCCATAGGATGAAATGCGCAAGTTATTCTTTCCTGCTGCAACCATTTGCACCCACGCCTTGAGAATATCCGCACGCAATTCACCACTCCACAATGCAACTTTCGTTCCTTGGTTGATGATGTTCAAAAGCAAGGTGTTAAGCCAAGATGACTTTCCGCTTGCATTGCTTCCCGACAATATCGTAACCTCCGACATATACAAGCCTATGATGTTCCTATCGAGTTCCACGAAGCCAGTCCTTACGTGTTCAAGTTGCGAAATATCGACTTTCTTTATCGAGGACATGGAAAGCCACTTTTCACCCAACTCTGGCAATTCCTCCTTTATCTCGTACTTTGGCTTTTGCGGGGCTTGTGAAATGTATTGCCTTTGATTGTTTTGCTGTATGTGTGGTCTTTGTTCATTTTCATAGTCATAAGCGTGTGGGTCAAAATGCAACCTAAACGCTCTCCAGTCATATTGACTGCATGAATTGTGAAAACACTTGAAAGCAACACTACCATTTGGCATTTCAAACAATGCGCTATCTGGTGCTTTGTGTTGCGAATCAAACGGACATTCTTCAAGTACGAATTTTGTTCCTCCACCACTTATAGGCAATTCTTTTGCTACTCTTATACCATACTTTGATATAAATTCCCTTAGATTAAATTGTTCGTTTGGCAAACAATTGTATTGCCTACGTTGTGGCTGTTCCACCTTGATTGCGTATTTCGTATTGAACGCCTTTATTTGTTCAATACCCATACGCTTTATTTCGCTTGGTACGGAAAGTATCTTAGCCAAACGGTGAGGTCTTTCATCGGTAGAACGACCTTTGCGCCCGTATGTTCCCGACAATCGCAATATTCGGTTTGCATCGTGCAATACGGTATCTATTTTCACGCTTTCGTCGGTAAAGTTGTTTGCGAGTATTTCAAGAAAAGCCTTGATGCAGTCTTCGCTCTCCTGCGTATTATCCATATCAATAGGATAAAGCAAATGGTAGCCACTTGACGAATCGCATACTACTGGCGTACTAAAACCATTATCACGCAAGAACACGAATACCTCTTGCGCTTTCTTATGCGCCTTTGCCTTTTCATCATCCGTTGAACTAACACCGCTTGGACGTTCGCAATCAACGTCAATAGGCAACCAACAACGATGTTCTATATCTTGTTTACTTGTAGCCGTTCCTTTCACTTGCTTAAAGCAATTAAATTGGTCACGACTTGCACAAGCACTTTTAACTTCGTTTATGGAATAATATATATTGGCATTATCGAATGGTTCAAGTGCTTTAATTGCTTTTTCTACATCATAGAAATATCCACTCCAAGTCCTATCTCCAAGAACACGTATTTCAAACAATTCGTTATTAGGTTTGAATACGCTATGCCATTTTCTAATTTCTGATACGTCCATGATTTTTATATTTCCAAATATAACCATAAGCCGTAGGTCTTTTTCCTCGGCAATTTCTACTTATACTTGTAGCATTTCC
>Ga0247610_10000491_pt1 | contig 55274 bp, 52 predicted proteins | sample 174DNAGHGhighgp2_FD_193483 | JGI IMG/M metagenome (GOLD analysis project Ga0247610, IMG submission 193483) | Sheep rumen microbial communities from Palmerston North, Manawatu-Wanganui, New Zealand - 1742 DNA GHGhigh gp2 | ecosystem: Host-associated > Mammals > Digestive system > Stomach > Rumen...
CTGCGACGAAGATGCCACCGACGAACTGAAGCATGGCACATATAAATATTTCAAAGATATCGAGAAGGATAACCTTCTCTAAGTAACAAAGGCCTCTGGCAGCACAGGTGGAACTAATGTTCGCAGTTCAATACTGCCTGCCAGAACAAACGATTAGTTTACGAAAATGGGGCTAGATAGAATATAATCAGCATTACAGTCGCTTAAGGAAGATCATGCGCATATAGAAGAATATCTCCAAAATGCGGCTGTAAAGAAGAAAGAATTGGAAAAGAATAGAAATGTGCATTTAATACACATAATTGAAATTAATAATAAAAAACAGATATTATGTCAGTATTTAAGGACAAAGTCCTCCTCATCACTGGAGGTACAGGTAGTTTTCCCAGCTAATGTGAACTTCCGCGTACCGGCCTGATACCCACCGAAATACAGTGAACCCGATTTTCCTTTCATCAGACATTCATCAGACATCCGGGAAATTGAGCCTTTTCCGCTCATTTCTATGCAAAGTTAGTAATAATCCGGGGAACATGCAAGGGCTTTAAGATTCTTTATCCCAAAAGAGTAAACAAGTGTTAATTTCTGAGAGGGTTGAGACGAGGGCTTAAGGGATAATGACGGATGCAAAGACGGGAAAAGACGAAAAAACACATCCAGACGTGTAAAGGTAAAATCCGATACCAGTTGAAAAGCCTACCGTTTAACCTTAAAACAAATAATACATACTTCTAAACGAAGTTTAACAAAGTACAACAATTAGATTTTCTAAAGAGCAAATGAAATAGACTTTTGATATGACAACATTAGAAGATTTTTTAAATAGCGTTCTTAACGAAGAAAAGAATAACGATAATATACCCCAGCCAGAGGATTGTAAGAATCTGTCTGTAGAGAAAATTGTCACAGCGATTACTTCTCAGGTAAATGTTTCACGAGATAAAGGTAATACTCGTAACGATGCCTTTTATGCTGGCATCTGTAAAGATGTCGAAGAAAATATGAAGCGGCACAGAAATGATAGTTATGTTGCACTTGTCGATTGTGGAACAAGGGAAAAAGCTGGTGAAGTAGAAACAAAATTAGGTGATTTGAAATTCGATGTAGGAGAAAAAGCAAATAATGGTGGAGATGAAGAAACCACTATTGTTTACGTCATCAAGAAAGATAGAAACTTTAAACGATAATTTCAGAGAATAGTTTTCACTGAATTATGTTAGATAAACAAAGTAAAATATACGTGGCAGGACACAATGGACTTGTGGGGTCTGCTATATGGAATAACCTGCAGCAGAGGGGATATACGAACCTTGTGGGCAGGAGTCATAAGGAACTGGACTTGACGGATCAGGTGGCAGTACGTAAGTTCTTCGATGAAGAGCGTCCTGATGCAGTGGTTTTGGCTGCTGCTTTTGTGGGTGGTATTATGGCCAACTCGCTGTATCGCGCTGACTTCATCATGATGAATATGAAAATCCAGTGCAACGTGATAAGTGAGGCATATGCCCATGGCGTGAAAAAACTGCTGTTCCTGGGTAGTACTTGTATTTACCCGAAGAATGCACCGCAGCCGATGAAAGAGGACTGCCTGTTGACCAGTCCTTTGGAATATACAAATGAGGAGTACGCCATTGCGAAGATTGCGGGTCTGAAGATGTGCGAGAGCTACAACCTGCAGTATGGTACGAACTATATTGCTGTGATGCCAACGAACCTCTATGGTCCGAATGACAACTTCCATTTGGAAAACAGCCATGTGATGCCAGCCATGATGCGTAAGGTCTATCTGGCTAAGTTGATACATGTTGGCGATTGGGGTAAGATTGCCATTGACCTCAATAAGAGACCTGTTGAAGGTGTTAATGGATCGTCATCACATGACGACATACTGAACATATTGGCCAAGTATGGGATTTACGATAACAAAGTGGTGCTTTGGGGTACTGGTACTCCGCTCCGCGAGTTCCTGTGGAGCGAGGACATGGCCGATGCTTCGGTGCATGTGCTGCTGAATGTGGACTTTAAAGATGTTATTGGCATTGAGAAATACTCGTCAGTACACTTTGGCGCATCAACCGATGGTGCTGTGGATAGAAATCACAGTGCCGGTCGTGGTGGTGCTATCCCTTCATTGGGTGAAATTCGTAACTGTCACATCAATGTGGGGACGGGTAAAGAGTTGACCATCCGTGAGCTATCTGAGTTAGTGGTTAAGGCCGTAGGCTTTGAGGGAACGGTGGAGTTCGATGCCTCTAAGCCTGATGGCACGATGCGTAAACTCATTGATGTCTCTAAGCTTCATTCCCTCGGCTGGACTCACAAGGTAGAAATCGAAGATGGCGTAGCCAAGCTGTTCCAATGGTACAAACAGAGCCTTAGTTAATAGTGAAAAGATAATAGATAAAAGTATATGAAAACAGCACTGATTACTGGTATTACAGGCCAAGACGGATCTTACTTGGCAGAGTTCTTGTTAGAAAAAGGTTATGACGTACACGGAACTATCCGCCGCAGTAGCGTGGATTTTCGTGAGCGTATCGCTCACTTGGAGGGTACGCCACACTTTCATTTGCATTATGCAGATCTAGGCGACTCGATGAGCGTGTTGGGCGTTATTGGTAAGGTGCGCCCCGACGAGATATATAACCTAGCAGCCCAGAGCCATGTACAGGTGAGCTTCGACTCCCCTGAGTTCACGGCCGATGTGGATGCCGTGGGCGTGCTCCGTATCTTGGAGGCTGTGCGCCAACTGGGTATGACCGACAAGTGCCGCATTTATCAGGCATCTACCTCAGAACTTTATGGTAAGGTAGAAGAGGTTCCTCAGAACGAGAACACCCCGTTCCATCCTTATTCCCCTTATGCTGTTGCTAAGCAGTATGGCTTCTGGATTGTCAAGGAATATCGTGAGGCATACAATATGTATTGCTGCTCGGGCATTCTGTTTAATCATGAGAGTGAGCGCAGAGGTGAGACTTTTGTAACAAGAAAGATAACATTAGCTGCAGCACGTATTAGTCAGGGCTTGCAGGACTGCCTGTATCTTGGCAATATGGACTCTCTGCGCGACTGGGGATATGCCAAGGATTATGTTGAATGCATGTGGCTGATATTACAGCAGGAGAGGCCAGAGGACTTCGTGATTGCTACTGGCGTACAGCACAGTGTGCGTGAGTTTACTGAACTTGCTTTCAAACATGCTGGTATTGAGTTGAAGTTTGAAGGTGAAGGTATCAATGAAAAGGGTATTTGCATTGCAGGGCCGGAAAAACTGGTTGGTAAGACTTTAGTTGCCGTGAGCGAAGATTTTTATCGTCCTACTGACGTGGTAAACCTTTGGGGCGATCCCACAAAGGCCAAAGCCAAACTCAAATGGAATCCCAACAAAACCAGTTTTGAGGAACTCGTTAAACTCATGGTAGAGAGTGATATGGCCAAAGTTGCATCTGAAGATGCGGCTATGAAGGTTCGCACGAATCTGGCTGAGTACCTCGAAAAAGGAATCGTGAAATAAAAAAGAAAAGATGAAGAAGATAATGTTAGTATTTGGAACTAGGCCAGAGGCAATTAAGATGTGCCCTCTGGTGAAAGAGTTCCAGAAGCATCCGAATGAGTTTGAAACGATTGTTTGTGTGACGGGTCAGCACCGCGAGATGCTTGACCAGGTACTCACTATCTTTGATGTGAGGCCTGATTATGACTTGAACATCATGAAGCAGGGACAGGATTTGTACGATGTGACAGCTCGTGTGCTGACGGGTATGCGCGACGTTTTCAAAGAGTGCAAGCCAGATGTCGTACTCGTACACGGTGATACCACGACTTCTACAGCTGCAGCCCTGGCTGCGTTCTACCAGCAGATTCCTGTAGGGCATGTGGAGGCAGGCTTGCGCACGCACAACATCTACAGCCCTTGGCCTGAGGAAATGAATCGCCAGATTACCGGGCGCATCGCCACGTATAATTTCTCACCGACACCCCTCAGTGAGCATAACCTGCAGGAAGAGAATACTCACGGTCAGATTTTTGTCACCGGTAACACCGTGATTGATGCCCTCCACATGGTGGTGGATAAATTGAAGACTGACAAGGCACTTGCCAACGAGCAAATCAATGTGCTCAAGAATGCCGGTTATGATGTAACCCGTCTTGATGGTGGCAAGAAGCTAGTATTGATTACTGGTCATAGAAGAGAGAACTTCGGTGATGGTTTCATCAGCATGGTCACAGCCATGAAAGACCTCAGCGAGAAGTATCCTGATGTAGATTTCGTTTACCCCATGCACCTGAATCCCAATGTTCGTAAACCTATTCATGAGGTGTTTGGCGAAGACCTAACACGCCCCAATTTCTTCTTCATTGAACCTCTCCAGTACTTGGAGTTCGTATACCTGATGGAGAAGAGTACCGTCGTATTGACCGATTCTGGTGGCATTCAGGAGGAGGCTCCCGGCCTTGGCAAGCCTGTCCTCGTTATGCGCGACACCACCGAGCGCCCCGAAGCATTGAAGAGCGGTACCGTTCACCTTGTTGGAACAAACCACGACTTGATTGTGAGTGAAGTGAGCACTCTGTTAGATAACCCTGTAGCTTACGAACAAATGAGCAAAGCTGTGAATCCTTATGGTGACGGTAAAGCCTGTTCACGCATTGTGCGTGCTCTCAACGGCGAAAACGTAGATAGGTACGAAGTATAATAAGACAAGAGAATAATAAAACATACATAAATATGATTAACGTAATTGGACTGGGCTATATTGGACTGCCCACAGCATTGATGATGGCTTCTCACGGAGTGGAGGTCATTGGTACAGACTACAACAAAGAGTTGGTGGCAACACTGAACGCAGGAAAGACTACTTTCAAGGAAGATGGCCTTGACGAACTTTTTGCCGCTGCCGTGAAAGCAGGTATTAAGTTCACTACCGAGTACCAGAAGACTGATATGTACATTGTCTCTGTTCCTACTCCTTACGACAAGTTCAGTAAGAAAGTAGATGCTTGCTATGTAGTAGGTGCTGTTAAAGAAGTCATGAAGGTATGCCCCAAGGGAGCAACTGTAGTTGTTGAATCCACTGTAAGCCCAGGAACCATTGACAAGTTTGTGCGCCCCGTGATTGAGGCCAACGGCTTTAAGATTGGTGAGGACATTAATCTTGTACACGCTCCAGAGCGTATCATCCCTGGTAACATGGTGTACGAGTTGCTTCATAACAATCGTACCATCGGTGCAGACTCTAAAGAGATTGGTGAAAAAGTGAAGAGCTACTATGCTTCTTTCTGCCAAGGCGAGATTGTCGTTACTGACATCCGTACTGCCGAGATGACCAAGGTGGTAGAGAACACTTACCGTGCAGTAAATATTGCTTTTGCCAACGAGCTCAGCCGCATTTGCCGTCACGACAATATGGACGTGTATGAAATCATCAAGATTTGCAACATGCACCCCCGCGTGAACATCCTTCAGCCCGGCCCTGGTGTAGGTGGTCACTGCATCAGTGTTGATCCTTGGTTCCTCGTAGGTGACTATCCTCAATTGGCTAAGGTGATCGATGAGTCTATGAAGACCAACGACAGCCAGCCTGAGTTCGTCCTCAACCGCATCCACGAGATTATGAAGGAGAATGGCATTACCGACAATCGCAAGGTGGGACTTTATGGCTTGACATACAAGGAGAATGTCGATGACTTCCGTGAGTCACCAGCTCTTCAGATGCTCGAACTTCAGGAGCGTCACCTTGCACGTCCTCTCAAGTGTTACGACCCATTCCTCGAAAAACAGATGATTGCAGAGAATCAGTTCTCTGACTTCGATAAGTTCCTCGATGACGTTGATATGGTAGTCATCTTCGTTAAGCACGCCCACATCCTCGACAACGAAGAGCGTCTCAAGGGCAAGGTTGTCCTCGACTGCTGCAACGTGCTCCATAAACTGGATAGGGTATATCATATCTAATAACAACAATAAAATACTTATGTATAAGATGAGCAAATATTTACTTTTACTAACGTTTACTTTTCTTGTTAGTTGTAATAATCATTCTGAACTCGAACTCTCAGAACCGCAATCCCCCAAAAATGTGATAATTAAAGAGTTTCATGCATCAACGGGGGCAAGTCCAAATGTGTCAGTTACAAGGTTAGCAATGAGCAATGACGGGCCGTCTGTAGTTTGGAGTAGATCTGATACAGTTGCCATCTTCGCAGGAACATCATCCCGTTTAAAATATATTGTAAAGGATGGGCATGCAGGAAATTATAACACCATTCTTACACCATTTGATATTGATAATATTAGGCAAACAGGAAATGGAGAGTATTACTCAGCTCTTGAAAGCTTCTATTATAATTCTGATATTATAAGTGAATTGTCAACAAATGTTGCATATTATCCGTATTCGAACGTTAGAAGTTGTTCTGAAATTGATGGCACTTTTCGACTAGATGTAGTTATACCAAACAAACAGCCTTTGAATCTTAATTCGTTTAGCGACAATTATCTTCCAATAATTGCCGTAACACAAAATTTGCAAGATGACGAACTATACTTTAAAAACGTAATGGGGCTGGTAAAACTCTCATTGGATGGTGATGTCGTTTTAAATAGTATATCTATCTACGGTAATAATAAAGAAAAAATAGCAGGTAATGCTACTATTATATGTTCGGCTAATAGTAATCCTATCATTCAATATTCTAGCACAGCAAGTGATACAATTAAGGTAACGATGCCTGAAGGTTTACAACTATCTAAGGATGTGTATAAAGATTTATTTGTTGTAATGCCCCCTGCAGTCTATACACAAGGAATAAGTATAGATTATAAAATAGGGAATTGTACTATTACCAAAAGATTAGATGACCCTTTTGAATTACATCGCTCCGAGATTATTCCTTTTGAGCAGTCTCTTGTCTTAGATAGCATTATCGCTAGTCTAAATAAACCTGCTATTTCTTGGATTGATGATGATTTTATTGGTGTTGCGAACGATGGTACAATCTCGGAGGAATATCAAGTAGTTCACGACTATTGTCTTGAGAACAATATTGCGTTGGATTTTGCTTATATCCCTACTAGCGCATCTGCAAAGATTTATATACCAGAACCTAAAGTTGCCGTAGCAAGACAATGGCAAAGTGAAGGGTTCGGGTTCTTGATGCACCCTTATCATAATCAGGGTTGGTTTAATGTTGATGCTAACAATCCACATGACGCTACAAAAATTGAGGCTTCAATTATTGAATGTTATGAAGACTTTGAAATTTACCGTCTTAATACTCCAAAGATTCTTGTGTGGCCAGGAAATTCTAATATCTTTGAAGATAACTTAGAGATTGTAAAAGACTATTATGATTGCGCAATACGCTCATCGTATAATGAAGTAAATCATGGTTCTAATAACGACAGATACCAATTAGCGCGTCTTTCATTCCAAGCTTTATCAAAAGGTATATTAACAAAAACACAATTCAAACAAAGAATCAAGGATGCTGTTGAAAATGGTGACTGGATTATCTTTGCCTCTCACATTTACGAAATTGAAGTATCTGATGTGCCAGACGAAACTTCTTACAATACGGCTAATGTTTTCGAATTATTGGAATATGCCAACTCATTATGTACAATGAGACACACCGAGGATATTTGGAACGAAAGAAAGCCTATGTGGGAACTTAATAACAAGTAATAAAGAATTACTTCAAACCGTATGTCAAATACTAATGCCAATAATAAGAGAATACTCAAAAACACAATCTTCTTATATATTAGAATGTTCCTTGTAATGGGAATATCTCTATATACAAGTAGAGTAATATTAAGGAACCTTGGGGTTGTTGATTTTGGTATATATAATGTTATTGGGGGCATAGTATCAATGATGGCTGTTGTAAACTCTTCAATGTCAGTAGCCACTCAGCGATACGTTACTTTTGCACTAGGTGAGGGAGATTTGAGTAAAACAAAAAAAGTATTTAGCTCATCATTATTAATTTATTTAGTTCTTTCACTCGTTTTAATAGTTCTTTCTGAGACTTTTGGCCTTTGGTGGGTGAATAACAAACTTGTAATACCTACAGACAGATTATTTGCAGCAAATGTCATCTATCAATTTTCTATAGTAAGTTGCATTTTTACACTACTTGTAAATCCATACAATGCAACTATTATAGCTCACGAAAAAATGGATTATTATGCATACTTAAGTATAGCAGAGGTATGTATGAAACTAGGAGTTGCGTGTGTTATCTCAATAACTATGTTTGATCACTTAATAATGTATGGAGCGCTTTTACTCGTCGTTTCTTTTGTAATCTTACTATTATACATTGTATATTGCAAAAAGAAATTTGAGGAATGTGTTTTGCAACGTAATCAGGATATAGGATTATTCAAGGAGCTATTGTCTTACTCCGGTTGGAATATGTTTGCAGCTATATCAGGAGTGGCGAAAAGTCAAGGTATTAATATTATGCTCAATGCATTCTTTGGACCTGCAGTAAATGCCTCTCGTGGTATTGCATATCAGATAAATGCAGTGATCAGCCAATTTTTTATAAACTTTTATACAGCTGTAAAACCGCAGGTTACCATCTATTATGCAAAAAAAGAGTACGACAATATGTATTCGCTTGTGTTTAGAAGTGCGAAATTGTCGTTTTATCTTATACTTCTAATATCGTTGCCGGTTATTATAGAAACCCCAATGATCATAGACCTATGGCTAGGTACAAGTATAGAATACGTAGTTCCCTTCACAAGGCTTATCATTATTATTTCTGCAATTGATGCTATGGCAACACCATTGATGACTGTAATGCACGCAACAGGAAAAATTAAATTATATCAAATAATTATTGGCACTGTCACATTACTGATTTTGCCAATTTCTTATGTTTTTATTAAGTATTTAGGTTGCGACCCAACAGTTGCATTTTATGTCTCTCTGCTAACTAGCATCTTTTGCCTTTTTGCCAGGTTATTTTTAATTAACAGAGTAATTAGATTTCCAATTATAAATTATATTGGTGATGTATTTATAAGGTGTACTATTATAGCATTATTATCAGCAATAATACCAACCATCCTTCACATATATTGGGTTCAGGATGTAATACATACCATGATTATTTGTGCCATATCTGTAATATCATCGGTTATTATTATTTATATAATTGGACTAAATGGAAATGAAAAGGGCTATGTTAAAATTTTTATAACAAGAAAAAAATATGGAAAAGAACTCGATAATAGATAGTATCCGCAACGTTTACAGTAAATACTGTATGAAACGTTATCTAAAAGATGCTGTAAGAACTGAACAAAAATATCTACTACAGTATAATGGAGCGATTGGAACGTTAAGTGATACCTCAAAGTTAGAAAATAGGATTAGGATATGCGTACATGGAATCGAGAAGGGTTTCTCTCATAGAAATGTTCGACCTGCATTTGGTGTTGATAAAATTGCATGCCTACTTGATCTTCTACGGATATATGTTGGGCTTGAAGGCTTTAATAAAAGATTTTGCGAAGATTGCCTTTCAACAATAAAGTATTATTTGGACCAATTTAGTTCTAATGATAAAATATCTGATATTAAGATCACCTACCAAAGAATTGTATCAATAGTAGATGCAAAAATAGAAGCACGGAATGCTACAATAAATATATCTAAAGCTGATGTAGATAAGATTCTTTCAGGCATAGACTACGAAGAATTTATCGCTTCCAGACATTCTTGCAGATTTTTTACAAAAGTACCTGTCGATCAGACATTGTTAGAAAAAGCCTTTAAAATCGCTGAGCATACCCCTACTGCTTGTAATCGGCAGGCTCAAAAAGTATATGTATTTAGAGGTGATCAGAAACAGAAGCTTTTGAATATTAGCCCTTCAAGAAGTTTTGTTGAGGAGATAGACACTGCATTACTTGTTACAGTTGATATGAGGGCTTATTTTTCTGATGAAGCTTGGCAATGTTATGTAGATGGTGGATTGTATGCCATGAATTTACTCAATGCAATTCATTCTACAGGTCTGGGGTGTATTCCTTTAACAGCGAGTGTATATGCAGTATCAAAGAGGAAAGAACTCTGCGATACTTTTAATATCCCTTTAAATGAGGCACCTATTATATGTATCGGAGTTGGAAATAGAGAAGATAATTATCAGGTGAATGCCTCATATCGTAGACCTTTCTCAGATTATGTATCTTATATAAAATAAAATGGCAAAAGTAAATTTACTTACAATCCATTATGGTGAAAATAATGGTTCTGTATTGCAAACATACGCAACGGTTAAACTATTAGAGAAGTATGGTCACGAAGTTACAATTATAGATCTATGGGCTCCACATTTTATTTTTAATTGGAAGAATCTTGATCATTGGGTATATTTATTGAGACGCTTCAATACTGATAGGCTTAGGAAAAGATTGTTTCCAAAGTTGACTACCCGTATGACAATGATTCAACCGAGCAAAATCCCTGCTGCTGATTATACAATAGTAGGTAGTGATCAAGTGTGGAACAGAGATATCACCAAAGAGAGAGCACTTGCATATTTCCTAAATTTTGTTCCAGAATCTTCTAAAAGAATAGCTTTATCCTCTAGCTTTGGTAAAGCAATATGGGATGAAGACGAAGATTTTACAGAAAAGGTTAAAGAAGAACTAAAGAAGTTCAGTGCTATATCTGTAAGGGAAGAATCTGGAGTTAATATATGTAAAAATACATTTGGTGTTGATGCAATTTGCACCATAGATCCTACATTGGCCTTGCATGACTTTTCTGACATTTTGCCCCAAAAAGTATCAGTAAAAAAAGAAGTGGGGTGTTTTACATTTAAGCCAGACGGCTATAGTATTAGAGTTGCCGAGGAGATTGCAAAACGAGAAGCGCTGGCTGTAAGACACGTGAATTTTGCAGGACTTCGTAAAAGGAGCAAGCATCTGACCGGTCATTATTGGAAAAATTCCCCAGATAGGTGGCTAAAATATATAGCACAGTCTTCATTTTTTGTAACTGATTCGTTCCATGGTGTGGCTTGTTGCATTATACTTAGGAAACAATTCGCAGCAGTATGTGCAGATCAAAAGAAATTTGAACGTTTGAAGTCATTGCTACAGAAGCTTGGTTTAGAGCGTCAAATTGTACAATCTCTTGATGAATTGAATGCTAATTATAAAGAAATTATGAGTCCTATTGATTACGATTCTGTTTTTCCAATAATCGAGAAAGAAAGCTTAAAGATCGAAACTTTCATCAAGACTAATATTTGTTAATTATATGCAAAACAAACTATCAAAGTTTCAAGTCTTTTACTATATCATACTGCTTGGAGTGCAGGTCTCCTGGTTAGATCCCGTAAATTCTCCTCCTATGGTTGAAAGACTTGCCTTTTTTGCTGCGCTACTTTTACCTGCATGGTTTACCACTAGGTCTGTAGTTCCAATTGTCTTTGGTTTCCATTGTATTGCAATTTATGGATTCGCTGCTACATATATGCCAACAGAGATATTCATCTATGCTATTAGCATATTGCTATTAATTTGTGTATCAATATCTAGAACTTCAATAGGAGAATCAGGGAGGATTATTCCTCCGAAAATTTTCTTGTGGTTTGTAGCCTACATGGTAATTGTCGACATGATATTTGATGGTTACCAAAATTCTTTTACATATAATGGTTTTATCACATTGTTTTTATGTTTTTTTGCCATTCATCCATCTGATAAGCATTCAGTAACATCATTTTCTCTGATGTTTGCAATTTCAAGTATCATACTGACGATCTATTTTTATTTTGGTAAAGCATTATATACAGAAAATGTTGGAGGTTACGGCTCAGATCTAGAAGGTATGGCTTGGATTGACCCAAACTATTTTGCAATGGTAGTAGGAATGGGCATGGTCGCTTCTATTGTTGAACTTTCTATGTATGACAAAGTTGAGTTGAAGTTTAAGTCAATCTATTTTTTATCTATCATTTGTTCCTTATTTGTCTTTTCTACCGCTGGTTCACGAGGTGCAATTGTCTCTATTATGGGTATGTTGTTGTTTTATATGCTGTTCTCAAAAGTAAAGTTTACATACAAAATTTTGGGTATAGTAGCAGGTGTAGTCGTCTTATACTATCTTTATGTCGGAAATTATTTTGAGCTTTTATTATATAAATTTACTAATGATGATACAGTGACTTCTGGTAGAACTGAAATATGGACTACGAAGTTAGATGCATTCTTTAAAGAAGGAAGCATAATTAACTATATTTTGGGAATTGGTTATCAGAATGCTACAAATCTAGGACAAGCAAAGTTGGGTAATGCGTTTATGTTGCACAATGATTTTATTGCCTGTTTTGTTAAATATGGAATTATTGGGCTGTCTTTATTTTCATATATAATGATAAAGCCATTCATGTTGATAAAAAAGAATGATAAAAACAGAGCTCTTATCCTGTCATGCATAATCTATCTTATATTATGTTGTATGTCCCTAGAACCTTTTACAGCTGGATACTTCCAATACTATATATTTCTCCTATATATTTATCTTTTAGCACATAAATCACAATATAGTTTAGAATGAAAAAAATACTTTTTATAATCCCTACGTTTAAAACAGGTGGATTTTGTACCTCCCTTCTAAGCTTTTTGTCGTCATATGATAAGAATAAATACAAGGTTGATATTCTTGTCCTCACGCACCAAGGTATGAAGGATGAACTATTTCGGGAATACAATGTGTTACCGGAAAACATATTCTTATCGAGTAGTTCATACAACAATCAAAATGAGCAGCCTTTTTTAAAGAAATGGGTGATAATCTTAATTAAGGTTTTGAAAAAACTTCTGGTTCTCATAAATCCCGAAATAGAATGGAAACTATTTGCTAACAACTATAAAGGATATGATACGGTAGTAGCTTTTGCCGAGGGAGCCGCAACCCAGTTTGCTTCTTATATTCCCTGTAAAAACAAAGTTGCATGGGTTCATTGTAATATTACGTACGCAATAAAGGGCGATGCTAATATCAAACGCAATACTATGTATTATCAGCAATATAATACGATTGTATGTGTTGCAGATTATATTCGAAAGGTATTTGTAGATATGTTTCCATCGTTGAGTTCCAAAACGAAATACATTTATAATTTGAGCGAAACAGATATTATCGTTGCAAAATCGAAAGAATATATACCCGTTGAATTAGAAAAGGACTGCTTCAATATTATATCATTAGGAAAATTTTCCTATGTAAAGCAATTCTCTAAAATTCCTTCAGTTGCAAAATTCTTAAAAAAAAAGAATCTGAACTTTAAGTGGTATGTATTGGGGGGAGTGATCAATCAGGATGAGTTTGATAGATTTAATTCAGATGTTGTTACATATGGATTGCAGGATAATGTCTTTGCATTGGGTGAAAAACAGAACCCATATCCTTATTTACTGCACTCAAACTTACTTGTCTGCACTTCAGAATCCGAAGCATGTCCAATGATATTTATTGAAGCAAAAGCTTTGCATGTGCCCATTTGTACAACAAACTTCGGTAGTGCATGTGAATTTGTGCAAAACGGAATTAATGGTGAAATCGCCCCAATTGAAGAATTTGGATCTGTTATTTCAAATCTTATACAAGACACATCTCGCTATAGAACTATACGGGAGTCTATGATATATTTTCGGTATGATAATAATACACTGTTAGAACAAATATATTCAATTCTATAATGAAAAAAGTATATTCTACCCGACTGGGTATCGTAGTTAAAGAAACCCCTGAACTTTCCGTTTCCAGGGGTTGTGTAAAGATTCGTGTTGCCTATAGCTGTATCTCTGCTGGCACAGAAGTTTCAACTATCAGAAATGCAAGTAAAAGTATAATTGAGCGCGTTAAGGAAAAACCACAATACATTAAGAATGTGGTGGATATGGTCAAAGAAGAGGGGCTTTCTACTACCATCAATAAGGTGCAAGCTAAGATGGAAGGTCTTTCTGGTAGTGGTTACTCAATTTCCGGTGTCGTTGTTGAAGTCGGTGCAGGTGTTGATAATTTTAAGGTTGGCGACCTTGTTTCTGCAGGTGGTGCAACGATAGCAGAACATCAAGAGTATGTCTGCGTACCGAAGAATCTTGTTGTACATGTACCAGAAGGTCTTAGCCTTGCATACGCTTCAATGGGTACAGTCGGATCTATTGCAATGCATGGGGTCAGACGTGCGAATCTGACACTTGGAGAATATGGTGTTGTTGTTGGTTGTGGTCTGATGGGGTTGCTTGCAATTCAGATGTTTAAAGCATCCGGAGTTAAAGTCGCTTGTACGGATGTAAATCCTGCTCGACTTGACTTGGCTAAAGAACTTGGTGCTGATAAGGTTATCAATTCTATTGAAGAGGATCCTGTTGTTGCAGTTCTGAACTGGACCAATGGCTATGGCGCTGATGCGGTTCTTTTCACCGCGGCTACACATAGCGATGAACCGCTTTCTCAAAGTTTCCGTATGTGCCGTAGGAAAGGTAAAGTGGTGTTGCTTGGCGTTTCTGGCATGAACATTAAGCGCGAGGATATCTATAAGAACGAGATAGACTTCTGTATTTCTACGTCGTACGGACCAGGCCGTTATGACCCTGAATATGAGAACAAAGGCGTGGATTACCCATATGCATATGTGCGTTGGACGGAGAACCGCAACATCTACTCCTTCCTTGAACTGATCCGTGACGGTAAGATCAATATTGAACATATTGCGCCTAAGATTTACCCGGTTGACAAGGCTGACGAGGCATTTGGCGGGATATCAAGCAACCCTGGCGAACATATAATAACCATCTTGGATTATGGATACCAGTCTGATGAGAAGAAGGAAGTTGTAAAAACCATTGCTCTTGGAAAGCCAAAGGTAGTGAGCAAGGATGTTATCACTATTGGCTTGATAGGTGCAGGTAATTTTGCAAAGAACTTCCTGCTTCCAATAGTGAATACAAATCCCGATAAATATTATCTCAAGACCGTTGTGAACCGTTCCGGTGATAAAGCAATCAATGTTGGTAGGCAATATAACGCAGCAGTCATCTCGAGCGATAGCAATGATGTGTTTAACGACCCTGATATTGACTTGGTAATGATATGTACTGGTCATGGGAGCCACGCAGACCTGGTTTTGAAAGGATTGAAAGCAGGAAAGCATGTATATGTCGAAAAGCCTTTGGCTACAACAATGGAACAGTTAGAGGAAATAAAAGCATTCTATGCTGATGCTACTATCAGCAATAAACCGAGTCTGATGGTGGGGTTCAATCGCCGTTTTAGTAAGTATGCTAAGGAAATCAAGAAAGTACTAGACAAACGCAGTGCACCAACCTTGATTCACTACCGTATGAATGCAGGATTCGTGCCAGCAGATGTTTGGGTGCATAATGACGGCGGTCGTATCATTGGCGAAGGCTGCCATCTTATTGACTTGATGCAATATCTTGTTGGTGAGGAGGTGACTGCTTGTAGTGTCAGTTCATTCAAACCTAAAAGCGGCATGTATCTCAGCGAAGACAACAGAAGTATCAGCATGGAATTCGCTGATGGCTCTGTTGCTGTGATTGACTATTTCTCCTGTGGTAGCAAAGACCTTTCCAAAGAATATATGGAAGTACATTTTGAAGGAAAGACCATTATTCTGGATGACTATCAGAAACTTACAGGATTTGGTATCAAGGTAAAAGAAATGAAGGAATCTGCCCCCAAGAAAGGACACAAGGAAGAGTGGCTGGCTATGTATGATGCTCTCAAGAAAGGCGAGAGCCCCATTGCACTGGAAAGCATCCTTAAGACAACCGAACTGAGCATTCTTGCTGCCCAAGAATAAGAATTCGACAACACCAACGGATAATGGCATTTACATCTTTTGAGTTCTTTCTTTTCCTGCCAGTAGTATTCCTACTTTATTGGGCGTTCTGCTACAAGAACAAGATGTTGCAGAATGGACTATTGTTGCTTGCAAGTTTCTTTTTCTACGGATACTGGGACTGGCGGTTCCTAAGCCTGCTGCTTGTGACTGCCCTATCCACATTCGGAGCAGGACTATGGATGAGCAAAGTGCAAGAAAGCAAGAAACGCTGGTGGATATCGTTTGGTACTATCGCATTGAATGTAGGAATATTAATGTATTACAAGTACACAAACTTCTTTATTCAGTCTTTTGCTGACTTTTTCCATGTCTTTGGTCAGGAAGTTTCGGTCTCTACGCTGAAAATTATCTTACCGGTTGGAATCAGTTTCTATACCTTCACCGCATTAAGTTATAGTATTGATGTCTATCAGAAGAAGGTGAAGGCTACCAAAGATGTTATAGCCTATCTGTCGTACGTAACGTTCTTTCCGTCTATCTTGAGTGGTCCTATCAGCAGAGCGACCAAACAACTGCCACAGTATTTCCATAAGCGTGAGTTCAACCGTGGAATGATCACTCAAGGTTTGCAATTGCTGCTATGGGGCTTGTTTATGAAACTATGTGTGGCAGACAGGCTCGGAATCTATGTGGATGCCGTTTATAGCAACATTCCCCAGCATAACGGAACAACACTCTTTTTTGCTTCTGTCTTATACACTATTCAGATATATGCAGATTTTGCCGGCTACTCGCTGATGGCTATAGGCAGTGGTAAACTGTTTGGCATAGAGCTACAGACGAATTTCATCAGACCCTATTTTGCCAAGACTGTCACAGAGTTCTGGCGTAGGTGGCATATCTCGCTGACAACATGGTTCAGAGATTACATTTACTTCCCCTTAGGAGGCAACCGCGTTCCAAAAGCTAGATGGATGCTTAACACAATGATTGTGTTCGTTGTGAGTGGAATCTGGCATGGTGCAGCCTACACTTTCCTAATATGGGGCGCACTACATGGGGTGTGTATGATAGTGGAGCGTCAGTTGTATGGAAACAAGATTAAGCAGATTTCCGATTGCTTGACATTCGCAAACTTTGTTCGCATTCTGATAACCTTTAATATTGTGTCGTTAGCCTGGATATTTTTCCGTGCAGACGGCATAGATAATGCGTTGTTGATTATCCAGAAAATTTTCACCACCCACGGAATGCCATTCCTGGACGCCTCCACGCTTGCTTACGGTTCCCTTTGTCTTGCGCTATTATGTATGAAGGATGCCATTGATGAGTATACAAACGACAAGATGAAAGTATTCAACCATCAGAGCCAAATTGTCAGATGGGGGGGGGCAGATTGTGGTATTGTTGATGATTCTGTTATTCGGAGCCTTTGCCGGAGGTTCTTTCATCTATTTCCAGTTCTGATTCATGAAGAAAGACTTTATTCGTTATATAGGAAAGGTTCTGCTGTTTATCCTAATAGTAGTGATAGTTGATGTTTTGTCGGGAGTTGTTCTTCGCAAAATACAGCAAGCTTCTTTTGAAAGGAATCCATTACGTTTTGAGGTGCGTGCCATGTATGCTATAGAAAAAGGCAATGCAAAAATAGCCATCATTGGTGCAAGCGATGCTTCACATAGTTATATTTCAAAGGAGATAGAAGATAGTCTTGGATTAACCACATTCAATTACGGTAAAGATGGTTGTTTCTTTGTATACCAGAACTGTTTGATAAATCTGATGTTGGAGCGATATACTCCTAAGGTTATTATTTGGGAAATTGGAAAATCCTGCTTAAGTGAAGATGAGGTGGGGGATAGTCGTCAATGGCAATCTATTAGTGATTTTTATCCCTATTATGACCGTAACAAGTATTGTCATGATGTGATTAACAGGAAAGGAAGATTCCAACAACTATATATGTATAGCAGTCTTTATAGATACAATTCTAAGTTGTTAACGATACTGGAGCCCTTCATCTCGAACGAGAGCGTTCCTGAAACTAATGGGTATGTTCCCCTACCAAATACAGGCTACCTCTATCCTGAATATCATGTGTCTAAAACACCTGACAGCATAGATCCTTGGAAGGTTGAACTACTGATAGGGACACTTGATAAACTCCGTGATAAAAATGTTTTGGCCATATTCAGTTTTGCTCCGGGATACGGTGAAAATGGCGGTGAAAGGACTACCCAGTATAAGAAGCTGACGGAGATGGCAAAAGTTTATGGCGTATCTATGATAGATTATCAGGATAGTCCTGTCTTTATGTCTGACTCTACACTTTTCAAAGATGCAAGGCACTTGAACGACAAGGGCGCCAAGTTTTACATGGAATACTTTATACCCGAGTTAAAAACGATATTGGAGAAACAATGAGTGCATATAAGGAATTAATACAAACACTTGTTGCGGCATATGGACGGCATCTGCCTTTAAGGGATATCTACTTCAAGTGTTTCCATAATCGGATTTCCAAAAATCTGGGAAAACATGCAGACGGTTGCTTCCCCGATGATGGTTTTACTGCCCATTTGGCAAAACTGACAGGGTTAGTAAACTTAAAACTCGATTTGTCAGAGGTGGAGAAAAAAGCAATTGTTGCAGATGCAGACAAGTCGTTGCAGAATCGTTTTGACTTGTTAGGGAGTGGCGAGGTTGAACTGAATCCTATAAAGTGGAGTACAGATTTTATTCACGGATATGAATGGAAGAAAGGTACTTATTATAGAAAGTACACGCAAGTTGACCTCTCCAACAATGCAGATGTAAAAGTGCCTCGTGAATTGAGTCGATGCCATCATCTATTGAGGTTGGCTTTGGCTTATCGTCTCACAGGAGAAGAAAAATATGCACGTACAGTCATAGAACAGATCATTGATTGGATAGAAGAGAATCCGCTGATGTATAGCATCAACTGGGGATGTGCCATGGATGTGGGTATACGTGCTGTGAATTGGATATGGGCGTTGTCTTTAATTAATGGTTATGATGCAAACAAATCTGACCTAAGAAGAATCAAACAGAGCATTTATCAGCATGGGTGGTTTATCTTTCAGAATCTAGAAGGAAGTAATCTTGGATATAATAACAACCACTATTTTTCCGACATCGTAGGGTTATTACACATTAGCCTGCTGTTTAAGAATGATAATGACGCAGGTAAATGGCGGCGTTTTGCCATCAAGTCTTTCTTTAGGGAAACAAGGCTCCAAGTGTTACCCTCAGGTATGAGCTATGAAGGTTCAACCAATTATAACCGTTTGGTACTTGAATTGGTGATGACATCGGTTGTGCTGATGAAGCGCAATGGAATTGATGTCCCGCCTGATATCTGGTATCGCTTGGAAAGCATGTTTGATTTTATAATGAAACTCACGATGCCCGATGGAACCATGCCTATAGTGGGAGATCAAGATAACGGACGGTTGCTGCCCTTTGGTATAGAAGATTTGAACGACCATCGCTATCTACTGAGTGTGGGTGCCATGATGTTCAATAGGGGAGACTTCAAGCGTGAAAGTATGGGGTACAACATTTATTCAGCCCTTCTTGCAGGGGCAAAAGATGAGTCCGATAGAGTCCTGGAACGAGATTATTTAAAGAAGTCAGAATTGCTGCGAGATGCTGGTTTTGCACTGATGCGCAAAGATGATATTTATCTGCTCTTTAATACAGATAACCAAGGGATGTATAGAGATTCAGGTACAGGCATGTCACATACACATTGCGACTGGTTCTCGTTTGTTTTATGTGCTAAAGGCGTGCCCTTTATTGTTGACCCCGGCAGTTATGTCTATTCTTCTGATGCCGTGGCTCGCAATCTGTTCCGCTCTACAAAGATGCATAATACAATTGTAGTGGACGGTAAGAATCAGGCGAATTTTGACGACAGGCTGTTATGGGACATGAAGCGGAAAGATGCACCGGTTCTAAACGTATGGGAGAGTAATGAGAAAGAGGACAGAATAGATTGTACGCATAAAGGCTACTCGTGGCTTGGAGACCAGATAACTCATAACAGGCAGATACGCTTTGATAAGAATGCTGAATCATGGGAGATACAAGACATAGTTACAAGCGCAGGAAACCACATAGTAGGAGCTTATTATCACCTTGATCCTCAGGTTCAGGTTTCTTTGAGCGGGAAAAGCGCTACACTTGTGTCGAATGGAGTAAAGCTTTACATGGATTTTGAAGTAAATAATGAGTGTAATATTGATTTGGAAGATGACAAGGTGTCAAAAGGATATGGGCAAATGACAAATAGTAAAACCCTTATTGTGAAAGCGGATGGACAAAATGAATTGATAATCAAAACAAAAATATGGGTAAGAAAAAATTGATCTATGTATCCTCGCCCTACACTGGCGCGGTGGTAGAGGGACAGGTTTATGAACTGCTTGAATATTATAAACGGATGGATTGGTTTGAGGAGGTATTGTTATTACAGATTTACTCAACAGAAACAGACCGTACAAAAGCAGAAGAGATCTTAGCTAAATTTAGTTTTCGCCATAAGTTCTTTTGGCAGAACCCCTATTATCCCCATTTGTACAGAAAGAGTATTCAAGCACAAAAAAAAGCATTGGAAGGTGAAGTTTCCGAGAACACGGTATTTCATGTAAGAGGAGGTAGCCGCGCCCTTTATTTAAGGGAGGCATTACCGCCTCAATACAGGCAGTTGCTAATTTTAGATGAGTTCAGAGGATTGTCTTCAAGTGAATTTGATTATACTGTTGGATCAGGAGTCGTTGAGCGTATTAAGACTTTTGTAAAAAAAAGACATACTAACAGGTGTTACAGCCTGATGCATCAAGACAAATATATGCTCTACACAGCAGTTTCGCCTTTATTAAGAGAAATAGAATCAAAGGAGGATGGTTTTGATATAAATCGAATTAGTGTCCACCCCAATATAGCTTCTGCAGACTTTAAATTTAATCTAGAAAAACGAATAGAGATAAGGAAGCGTTTAGGCGTTTCTGAAGGACAAATCTTAGTTGTAACATCTTCTGGCGAAAGCGGAGCATGGCAAAAAGATTTGGACATAATTGGCACTCTCACATCTAAAGGTTATATCGTTCTGAATTTATCCCAAAAAACGATAGATTTACCTAATGTGATTTCTCGTTTTGTCCCCCATAAAGAGATGCCAGATTATCTTTCGGCGTGTGATGCTGCTTTACTATGGCGAGATGATGTTCCGCTTAATAACGTTGCTTGTCCATCAAAATATGGAGAGTTTGCTGTAATGGGACTGTACGTTATTCACAATAAAACCGTAGATATTGTAACGCGTTTCATTCAAGATAATAATTGCGGACTTCTTGTAGATAGCCCAGAAGACATAGCAATCCCCCATAACTTATTTAATGGCCAAGAAAGACTGCGTCGAAGCAAGGCGGGGTATGGGCTTTTCTCAATAGAAGAGGTCGCAAGGAGCTATTATGAAATATTGACTCAAAAGAAATAAAAGTGTATAATATTAAGGAATTAAAAAAAGTTTTGAAAGCAGATTTGACTCAATTGTCAAGAGTCAAGTTGGCTGTTGTTGGTGATACCGCTACACAATTATTGTGCACTGCTATCCGCGGAATAGGCGCGCTACGTGGCTATAACATAGAACTATTCGAAGCTGAATACAATCAGGTGGAACGTCAGTTCATGGACTCCACCAGTGATTTGTACCAGTTCGATGCAGACTATATTGTTGTTTTCCAAAGTACCCATAAGTTGGGTGAATACCACAGTGCTTTGCCTGCAGAGCAGCAGGTCAACCTTGCTGAGGGCCGCATACAATTCGTTGCGGATATTTGTTCTAACCCTTCACTTGCAAGCAAGAAGATTATCTATTTCAACTATCCCGAAATAGAGGATACGGTGTTTGGTAGTTATGCCAACAAGGTAGAGAGTTCATTCACCTATCAGGTTCGCAAATTGAACTATGAAATAATGCGCCTATCGCAGCAGTACCAAAATCTGTTCATTTGTGATATTGCAGGCCTCCAGAACAAACTTGGTCGTGACCAAATGTTTGCAGCCAATGTCTATACAAGCACAGAAATGGTGCTGAGCATTGATGCCCTACCATACGTTGCCAGTCGTGTGATGGATATTGTTTGCGCCCTCAAAGGCCAGTTCAAGAAATGCTTGATTCTTGACCTTGACAACACCGTATGGGGCGGTGTAATTGGAGATGATGGCTTGGAAGGGATTCAGTTGGGCCACGGACTGGGAATAGGTAAAGCCTTTACCGAGTTCCAAATGTGGGTGAAGAAACTCAAACAAAGAGGTATTATCATCTGTGTGGCATCTAAGAACAATGAGGATACAGCAAAAGAACCATTCGAGAAGCATCCTGATATGGTGCTTAAACTGGATGACATTGCTGTGTTCCAAGCCAACTGGGAAACTAAAGTGGACAACATCCGTACCATCCAAAGCATTCTGAACATTGGTTTTGACAGCATGGTGTTCCTTGATGATAACCCGTTTGAGCGCAACATGGTGCGCGAGAATATTAAGGGAATCACAGTTCCTGAGTTGCCTGAAGATCCTGCTGAGTATTTGGAGTATCTGTATTCACTGAACCTCTTTGAGACGGCTTCTTACAGTAACCTTGATAAAGACCGCACCAAGCAATATCAGGTGGAAGCACAGCGTGTGTCATTGAGCAAGACCTTCACCAATGAGGCAGATTTCCTGAAGTCGCTGAACATGGTCTCTGTGGTAAGTGGTTTCACCAAGTTCAATACTCCACGAGTAGCTCAGCTCAGCCAGCGTAGTAACCAATTCAATCTGCGTACAGTCCGCTATACCGATGCGGACATTGAGGCTCTGGCCAATGACCTGAATGTGATTGACCTGAGCTTTACGCTGGAGGATAAGTTTGGTGACAATGGCTTGATTGCCGTGGTCATCATGAAACCTTTGGATAAGCAAACCCTCTTCGTGGACACTTGGTTTATGAGTTGTCGCGTATTGAAACGTGGTATGGAGAACTTTACGTTGAATACTATGGTGGAGAAAGCTAAGGTTGCTGGTTATAAGAGAATCATTGGTGAGTATCTGCCTACACCTAAGAATAAGATGGTGGAGAATCACTATACTGGTCTTGGGTTTACTAAGATTGAAGGTGCCGAAACCGCTCAATTTGAGTTGGAGTTGGAAAAGTATCAGAAAAGAGAATGTTATATTGAATCAAAATAATTTTAAACAGTAATTAAAATGGATAAAAATCAGATTTTGGCGGATGTACAAGAAATCTTCCGCGACGTGTTAGACAACGAAGACATCGAAATTAACTTCGATACAGTAGCAGATGATATTGAAGAGTGGGATAGCCTTTCTCACATTCAATTAATTGTCGCCATTGAAAAGCAGTTCAAGATTAAATTCAATTCTAAAGAATTGATGGAGTGGAAGACCGTTGGCGATATGATTGATTGTATTTGCAGCAAATAAGCATGAATTTAGGTATCTTTGATAAAGAGTATCAGCATAAGTTTGTGCTAACACAAGCTGTCTTTGAAGGATTCCAACAATGCAGTGGGGATTTTAATCCTTTGCATACAAATCAAGACTTTGCCAAAGGAAAGGGTTTCCCTCAGTGCGTGATGTATGGTAATATATTGAATGGATTTGTAAGTTATTTTATAGGAATGCTTCTGCCATCTCAAGAAGTCATTATCCATTCTCAAGATATTATGTTCAAGAATCCTGTCTTTCTGAATGATAAACTGGATTTTACTGCTAAGGTGGAAGATATTTCCGAGGTGGTGAATACTGTGATATTCAAGTATGCATTCAGAAATGCTGCTGGTAAATTAGTTGCAAGAGGTCATGTTCAAATAGGGGTAATATGAACGTAATAGAAAAGATTTGCCACGACATTCGGGTCAATATCATAGAAATGGCCTATCATGCCGGAAAGAATAGCGCGCATTGTGGCGGTAGTCTTTCTGCTGTAGAGATTTTGGCTACGCTCTATCATAAGTATCTCAAATGGGATATAAACGATTTGGATAATCGTGATCGGGTAATCATCAGTAAAGCCCATGCATCGCTTGTGCAGTATTGTGTATTGGCTAGTAAAGGGCTTCTTACTCAGGAAGATTTAGGCACCTTTGAGCAGAATGGCAGTCATTATACAGTCCATGCTCATAAAAACATTGAAAAAGGACTTGAATTCTCTGGTGGTAGTCTTGGCCTTGGAATGTCATACGCTGTTGGTGTTGCATACGCCCTGAAAGAAAAGGGTTCTAAAGCAAGAGTTTATGTATTGCTTGGTGATGGTGAGTGTGATGAAGGTATAATTTGGGAAGCCATGATGTTTGCCAAGCACAATGCTTTGAGCAACCTAACAGTCATTGTTGATCACAATCACCTTCAGGCAGATGGCTTTGTAGAAGATGTGCTCGATACTGCAAACCTCGCAGACAAGTTCAAAGCATTTGGATTTCATACATATGAAGTGAATGGCCATTCCATAGATGAATTATCTGAGGCTTATTCGAAACCTTCAGATGATGCACCAACGGCAATCATTGCTGAGACGGTCAAGGGTAAGGGCATATCTTTTATGGAGAATAAGTATAATTGGCACTTCACCGTATTGCCAGAAGGCAAGTACAAGAAGGCTATGGCAGAACTAAAAGCAGAATGACAGTGGAACACAAATTAGATTTTACCGCTTTTGAAGGACAAGGCCAGATTGCTTCCATTTTCAATCTCTTCTTGCCAGATGTGATTCAAGATTACCCTAACTTGAAAATCCTATCCTCTGACATGTCTTATGGTGCCCGTATGGAGCGATTTAAGGCATTCTATCCTGAGCATTTCCTAAATGTAGGTATAGCTGAGGAGAACTTGATAGGTGTATCAGCGGGTCTGACCTCTGAAGGATACAAGTGTGTAGCATTAGCACAAGCAACTTTTATTACGATGCGATGCTATGAGCAGGTGCGCCAGTATATGAGCTATATGGGCTATCCCATTGTACTTGTAGGTTTGAGTGCAGGTTTAATAATGCAATTCATGGGTAATACCCATTATGCCACTGAGGATTTGGCTATCATGCGAGTATTACCAGGCGTAGAGGTATTGTCGCCAGCTGATGCAAGTGAAGCCGTTAGAGCTTTTGAATATGCGTTGAGTTCAAATAAACCTTGCTATATTCGATTGACAGGAAGCGCAGATGCACCTTTACTGTATAATCAGTATGGTGCATACCATCCATCAAAGGCAAATGTATTAAAGGAAGGAGAGGATGTCTCCATTATTGCGACTGGTGCAATGGTAGCAACAGCTTTAGAGGCGGCAAATGAGATAGAACAAGAAACGGGGGAGGGGGTAAAGGTAATAGATATGCATTCGGTTCAACCACTTGATTTGGATGCTATTGAACATTGCAGGAGAAACAAACTCGTAGTTACTATTGAAGAGCATTACGTATCTGGTGGTTTGGGAACTGCTGTTGCAGATGTACTCATGGAGAAACCCAACGTACCGCAATTGCTGAAAATAGGTATTAATGATAAGTATTCAGTAGTTGGTGATTATGGTTTCCTTAAAATACAGCATGGACTGACTACGGAATGTATTACAAAAAAGATAATAGAAAGATTACAATCATAAATTAAGGATGAAATCAGTCTTAATAACAGGATGCAACGGAGGCTTGGGTAAGACTCTTCTTGAGAGTTTTGCAAAGCAGGGTTATAATATAATTGCTTGCGTTTTCCCGGAAAGCGAGCAGTTCAAAGAATTCTGTAAAGAGAAAGAATCTGAATATAAAATTAATATAAAAGAGATTTCTTTCAATTCAACAGACAAAGAAGACTTGCTCCGTGGAATAAAAGAAATACAATCAATAGAGGAAACTATTGATGTCTTGGTGAATAATGCTGGAATAAGTATTATCAAACCTATTTTCAATGTGGAGTATGAAGATCTTGAAAATACTTTCAAGATTAATTATTTTGCTACTGTAATGGTGACGAAAGCCGTTGTTGAGAAGATGGTACGCCAAGAAGAAGGAGGTAATATAGTTAATATCACGTCAATGGTTTCACTTGGTCGCCAGCCAGGGGGCACATGCTACGATGCTAGCAAGGCAGCAATGAATCAGTTTACAAAAGCGCTCTCTCAAGAATTGGCAGGTTTTAATATTCGTGTAAATGCTGTAGCAGCGGCTCCGATGAACACTGATATGTTCAAGCAACTGACTGAAAAAACACAAAAACACGCAACTAAAACCATTGCGATGAAAAGACCGGCAGAAACAGTGGAAGTGGCGAATGCTGTAATGTTCTTAGTGTCTGAGCAAGCGTCATTCATAACGGGGGATGTGTTGAGAGTTGATGGTGGTGCAATTATTTAAAAATGAAGATTATGGGAAAAATGACATTGAGGAAAAAAATATCATTCAACGTTTTTTTGTCGGGAATCAACTCGTTTTATCGTAATTATTTTAAGATAACTAGAAAAAAGTTAGGCTTTATTGCAGATGATGCATATTTTAGGCAACCCATCCTCATTAAAGGTGCGAAGAATGTTTATATATATGAGAATTCGGTTATTTTAGGCCATGCCAAAATCTTGACAACGTTGGCAAAATTCATCATGAAAAAAAATTCCGGAGCAGCAGAAGGTCTGACTGTTGTTACTGGTAACCACCAATCGTTCCCTGGTCGCTGGTTCAGAGATGTTGAGGACGATGAGAAGGATGCCAAAATGGACAAAGATGTGATTGTAGAAGAGGATGTTTGGATTGGTACAAATGTTACCCTCCTGTCTGGTGTTCATGTCGGACGAGGAGCAGAGATCGGATCAGGGTCGGTCTGTCGAGGAAATATACCTCCTTATGCTATTGTAACAGGAAATCCTGCAAAAATAATTGGATATCGTTTCACGCCTGAACAGGTGGAAGAACATGAGAAGGCTTTATATCCAGAGAATGACAGAACGGATATGAAGAAACTCATAAAAAACTACAATCGCTATTTTGATAATCGTGAAGAAGTGGCAAAGCATTTGAGTTTGTATTAGTTACGCTTCGATTAAATGAAAAGGGTTTTAGTATTATCAACAAGTCGCTATACGCGAGGTGGCATCACGGCCGTGCTTAAGCTATATGAGCAAAGCGAGATGTGGAAAAAATATCATTGTCGCTGGATAGGTACTCATAGAGATGGGAATAATATTCGCAAAATATTATACTATTTGCGAGCTGTAGTGCAGTATGTTTTTTTTCTTCCTTTCTACGATATTGTTCACTTTCATATTAGTTTGCCTGGGACAGTTCAGAGGAAATATCCTCTCTTTAAATTAGCAAAGATTCTTGGCAAAAAGACTATCATCCACCTTCATTGTGGATCTCAAATAGATGAAATCTGGTCGGTCAAATACCAGTATTTGTTTGAACAGTGCGATTGTGGAATTTTGTTGTCAGAGAGCCTTAAGAAAAAGATTGAGAATCATATTGGAAAGAACGACAAATTACGGGTCGTATATAACCCATGTCCTATCATTACGAACACAGAACAATATGAGAAGCAAAACCATATCTTGTTCAGCGGTACACTATATGATGGCAAAGGATATAAAGATTTGATACGTGCATTCGCCAAGATTGCTCATAAATTTCCAGATTGGAAGATTGTACTTGCAGGAAACGGAGAAATAGAGCAGGCGAGAGCTTTGGCAGAAGAAGTTGGTATATTAAAACAAGTGGAGCTGCTAGGATGGGTGAGTGGCGAAGTAAAGCATAAAGCTTTTTGTGAAGCAAAAGCACTTTGTCTACCGAGCTATGCAGAGGGCTTTCCAATGGCTGTTCTGGATGCATGGGCATATGGACTGCCTGTCATTACAACCCCAGTGGGTGGTATTCCTGATGTCGCTGAGGATGGAAAAAATATGCTATTGTTTAAACCTGGTAACATAGATACCTTGTCAGAGAAACTGGACTTGATGATTAAAGATGATGAACTAAGAGTTAAACTCTCCGAGGAATCCATGAAAATGGCTAAAGGAAAGTTCAATCTTAAAACAATAACGGCACAAGTGGCAGGAATATATGATGAGCTGATGAGCGCAAAAGGTCGTATAAATTCAAGGGTTTAAGGAGTTCAAGTAATATATGCGTAATGTTGTTTTAATAATCGCTTTGTTCCTATCGCAGACTATCATGGCATGTGTTGACGGTACACGCATCACAACACAGTCACAGTTTGATAAGGCAGTATCTCGTATCAACAAGGGAGAAGAGATGCACCTTGTGTTGGGTAAGGGGCGATATGTGTTGAATGAGTCCCTGGTGGCAAAAGCTCCAATTTCCATCAAAGGGAAAGATGCGATTATTACCTGTGCTTCAAATCCTTTTACAATTCAGGATAAAGAACGAGAAACGTCAACTCATTATGTATATCGTCTAAGTCAGCCTCTCTCCCTTTTTCCTCTTTTCTATGATGAGAATGATAAGATAATACCTGTCTCAGAATCTGTGATTGACAGCATAGGTGTCAATTATGTGGAAGGAGATATTGTGGCACCCAAAGAATTTGATGCTGGCGTTACCATCAAGATTCCTATCAGTTCAAATCTTGAACACTTGAAGAACAAGGTTTTTCAGAAAGCCTTTGGATATTTAGATTCAGGTTGGGGCGTGGTGAATTTCATGTTAGAACGTTCAGACAGTCAATATTTCTATTGCACTACAATTAACAGGTGCTCTACGAAAGACTTTCAATATGACAGAAGGGTATATAAGAAGAAGGTCAGATTTGTCATATACAACGCAGAACAGAAACTAGATAGAGTTTTTTATGATGATGAAAAGATATATGTTCCGAAGAATGTAAAAGATTTGTATTGTGTCAATAGGGTAGACAAGGAGCATAAAATACCAGTTATTTTGACTTATTCAGACGTGGAATTAGAAGGAGTCTGTTTCGTGGGGATGTCCGGGATAACTGTAAAATCACCTCTTCTTGCCAAATGCGATATTAATAAATGCTACTTTAAGAACAGCATAAGTACTATCCTCAGGATAGAAAAAGAAAATGGTCAAGGCGTGAAACCGGCTATAATCAGTGGTTGCCGTTTTATGGATTGTGCATTGCAGACAGGAAACATAGTCTATCTGTTGAGTGATCATGTAGGGGATGTCTGCATTAAGATGGAGAAGTGCACTGTGTCCCGCTATCCTGATGGCGTTGTTGGGTATAAAAACCCTATGGGTGCCGTTTATGTGACAGCAGATGCACATATTATGAATAATGAGGTTTATAACACATGCCGTGATCATTTTTTCCTATGGAAAGGGAAGATTGAGGCCCATGGGAATGTTCTTTATAACACAGATGAGTTTAACAGTCATATAGAGCGTAATTACTCCAGCGATTGGGGTTTGATTTACTGCGGATTTGTTTATACTGATACAGAGGAGGCGTTGAAAAACACGGCTCACATTATACTTATAGAAAAAAACCTTCTTTATGGGGCTTATGCATACGGAGGAGATGCCAGAGGAATATTTATTGATGATGGTCGTGGTGATGTAGAATGCGTGGGGAATGTTATCTTAAATACACAGATTTATTCGATAGATGCTAGAAATAGTAATCTTACGGAAGCATCATCTGTACGGAATCATTATGAACGAAATATTATGACTTCGCGATACAGACTGGCAGCAGGCGAAGCTGTTAATGGAGATAATATTCCAATAGCCCAATCAAATTGTGTTCTGACTGACCGTGAAAATGTTATAGCAAATGCTAGAATAACGGAAATGGATACAAGGAAAGAAGTCCGTTCCGATTGCTCATGCGAAGAGGGTAAGATAAAAATGTCAAGGGAATTATATGAAGAGGTTAGGAAATCGCCGGCATGGAATAGAATAAAAAAGAACCTCGGAAAAAAGCGATAATGGATTTCACAAAACTCAAGAATCGATATAAGCAGTTTGGAGGATTACGGCTGGTTCTAGAGTTAGCGAAGCTTGGGGCACTTGGACCAGCGGTGAAAGCTTTCTTCAACTGCTTGAAGAGAAGGCAAAGTTTTAAGCAGATTTATCCTGCTGTTCTGAAGAATGTTGATCCATTGCTCACTAAACGTTATGAGCCTTTAATCAGAATAAAAAAGGAAGAGCTAAAAGGGAAGAACTTAGAACATCAGCATAGTAAGTTGGTGTGGTTCTGCTGGCTCCAAGGCTATGACGCTGCGCCTCCCATAGTGAAGGCTTGCTACAAATCGCTTATGCGAGAGTTCAAAGGTTCAAGTGTTCAAGAAGTTCAAGGTTTAAGCGATGGATACGAGATTAAGGTGATTGATGCAGAGAACTGGAAAGAATATGTTGAGCTACCAGACTACATAGAAAAGAAGTGGGAGAAGAAACAGATACCACCTGCGTTGTTCTCTGACCTGTTGAGGCTCGAACTGCTGATTAAATATGGAGGGACGTGGATTGATTCTACTGTGCTTTGCACAGGGTTTAAGGAGTTTAATGGTTTAAGTAGTTCAAGCGGTTCGACGAGCTCACCATCTGTTCAAGAGTTCAAGAAATACTTGGAGGCTGACTTGTTCCTGTTCCAATACACAAAGCAGGGAAGTATTCCAGTGAGCATCTCAAACTGGTTTATATCAGCTTGCTCGAGCAATGAGGTGCTGATGGTGCTACGGGAAATGTTGTATGCTTACTGGAAAGACTACGACTGCGTGTTGGACTACTATATCTTCCACCTGTTCTTTGCGATGATTAGCAAGGAGTACCCAGAACAGATTGCTGCAATGCCTTATGAACAAAGCCAGAATAGTCTGGCACTGCTGCATCATTGGGGTGAGAAATTCGACCAGAAGAAATGGGATAATCTTACATCAAAGGTGTGTTTTCATAAGTTGGCATTTAGGGTTGGCGAGAATGTTACGAAAGATAAGGAGAATTACTATAACTACATATTAACAGAATATGGACGTATTTAATATACATATTGAGTTTGATTCACAGGTGTTTAGAGATACTGTGGAGCAACATATCAAAGAGAAGAAAAAGGCATACGTATGTGTGGTGGATGCCAATGTGATAACCATTGCTCAGAAGGACCTGAAGTATCGCGAGATAGTGAAGAATGCCACCATTAATACATGTGATGGCAGCTCTATCTCAAAAATGGTTAACTCAATCTATGGTACACATTACTCAGCTTTCAATGGGCCAGAGTTGTTTGAGTATTACATAGAACGGCCTTACAAGCATGTCTTGGTTGGTAATACGGCTAAGAAGGTTGAGCAGATAAAGGAGTTTGTGAAACAGAAAGGTGTTGATGTGGATTTGAAACATGTGGATGTACCGTTTGTACCTGTTGACCAATTCGACTATCCTGCTATTGCTAAACAGATAAATGAATTGAAGCCTGATATCGTTTGGGTAAGCCTTGGGGCACCTAAACAGGAGACTTTTATCTCAAACATATTCCCATACATAGAACAAGGAGTATTGTTTGGTATTGGTGCTGCTTTCAACTTTTATACGGGTGACCTTCACAACAACAAAAAGGAAATCGGTGGTTTGCGCTTCATTTGGTTGGAGCGTATTTTCAAGGAGCCCAAGAAACAATTGAAGCGTGTCTTTGGATATATGCTGGCAGTACCCAAAATGTATTTTGATGAGAAGCGTAAAGCCAAAGCTTCACGTCAAGTTAAAAAAGTTTGATGGTTCGAGAAGCTTAAGGGATAAAGCGAACGCGGATTAAACTGATGTTACCAGATAAAAAACAGAAGTTTTTCTTTGAGCTGCTAAAGGCAGGACTGTGGGATGACGGAAATCCAGATATACGGATTGACGGAACCACGGACTGGAATTATATATATCGGTTAGTGCAGGAGCAGTCGGTACAAGGGATTGTGCTTAGTGGCCTCGAAGAACTAAAAGCTAAGGGCATAGAACTAAGTATACCCAAGGTGCTATTGCTGCAGTGGATTGGTGAGGTGCAGATGATTGAGCAGCGGAACAAGGAAATGAATGTCTTTGTTGCAGATCTCATTGAAAAGCTACGAAAAGAAGATATCTATGCAATACTTGTGAAAGGACAGGGTATCGCGCAATGCTATGAAAAACCACTTTGGCGCTCTTCTGGTGATATAGATTTACTGCTGAGTGATCCCAATTACGATAAGGCCAAAGATGTGCTGTTGCCATTGGCAACTGACATAGAACAGGAGTATGCTCACTTTAAACACTTAGGAATGACCATCAATGGATGGGTGGTAGAACTGCATGGAACACTGCACAGTAGATTATCTAAGCGTGTGGATAGGATGATAGACAAAATGCAGGGAAATGTTTTCTTTGGTGGTAATGTTAGATCATGGGACAACAATGGTACACAAGTTTTTATACCAGCACCCAATGAAGATGTCATCTTTGTATTTACCCATATCCTGCATCATTTTTACATTGAGGGTGTTGGCCTGAGGCAGATTTGCGACTGGTGTCGGTTGCTATATACCTATAGGGATTCTGTGAATTATGGATTATTGGAATCACGTATACGAGAGGCGGGCCTGATGAGTGAATGGATGGCATTCTACAATCTGGCAAGCAGATATCTTGGTATGCCAGATTTGGATTCAAGGTTGACTCGCGTCGAGTCTGCTACGTCACGCCATAGCTCAAACAAGTTTGGCTCTGCTCATGACTCAATCGCAGACTTCATGGTTTGTGATTCACAGTTTGATAAGAAGTCGGACAGGATTATGGATTTTGTGATGGAGACGGGTAACTTCAGGCATAACAGACATAATGCGGATGGAAAACTCGTATCTCTATGGCATAAGACAAAAGACTTTGCTCGACATGCCCAAGTATTTCCATTGGACAGTATCAAGTTCTATTTCCACTTCGTTTGGGATGGGATAAAAGTAGCAATGAACAAATGAGTGGTTGCTGAAGTAAGATAATCGATTTAAATGATATAAATGGTATGAAAATACTTATAACCGGAGTTCACGGTTTTGTGGGCTCGAACCTTGTGGAGGCTCTGAAAGGTGAGCATACGATATATGGTTTGGACATCATCGCACCGGAAAAGGAAGGAGTGGTGAAGACCTACTCATGGGATGACCTATCAAACGAAAACGAGAACCAAAACGAAAAGATCCCAGATATTGATGCCATCATCCACTTGGCTGGTAAGGCGCACGACACGAAGAACCAGAGTGCGGCAGATGTGTATTTCAAGGTGAATACAGGTCTGACGCAGAAGATATTCGACTGGTATCTGGCGCATCCTACTGCTAAGAAGTTCATACAGTTCTCTACGGTGAAGAGTGCGGCAGATAGGGTGGAAGGGGAGTTCCTGACAGAGGAATGCATCCCAACGCCTGTGGGGCCTTACGGAGAATCGAAGATTGAGGCAGAGAACTATATCATAGAGAAGTTTGCACCAGAGGCGCTGAAGCGTCCGTTCCATAACTTTACAGACGCTGATGCGGTGGTGGATGGAAAGAAGGTGTACATCATGCGCCCTTGTATGATTCACGGTCCTGGCAATAAGGGTAATCTGAACTTGCTGTATGGTGTAGTGAGCAAAGGAATTCCCTGGCCACTGGGTGCCTTCGAGAACAGGCGTTCGTTTACGAGCATCGGGAACCTGCAGGAGGTGATTAAGGGCCTCCTGACCAAGGATGCACCCAGCGGCATCTATCACATGGGTGATGATGAAGCACTATCGACCAACGAACTGATAGAGGTGATATGCAGTGCACTGGGAAAGAAGGCGCATATTTGGAATATCCCTCGCGGACTGATGAACGGCGTGGCAAAGGTCGGTGACGTGATGCACCTCCCCCTGAACACTCAGCGTATGCAGAAACTCACCGAGAACTATGTGGTGTCTAACGCCAAGATCAAAGCTGCCCTGAACATGAAAGAGATGCCGGTGAGAGCTAAGGATGGGTTGAGGGAGACTATTAAGAGCTTCAAAAATAACAAAGAATTATAAGATTTAGGAATGATTTGGACGTACTTGATAATTGCAGTTGTGCTATTGGTAGCAGAATTAGCATATTTTCGCATTGCAGACCATTATAACATCATCGACAAACCCAACGAGCGCAGCTCTCACAGTACGATAGTACTGCGAGGCGGCGGTGTGATATTTGCCATATCCATGGTTATATGGTTTGTATGGCAAATGATGCAGGGGGAATGGGGCATTGTGCAAGGTTACATGCCGTTCCTGATAGGATTGATACTCATAGCAGGCGTGAGCTTCTGGGACGACATTAAATCATTGCCTGATAGTATTAGGCTTGTGGCTCAATTCACAGCAATAATACTGATGTTCTGGAGTATCGGTATTATGCAGTGGAGTATGTGGTGGGTAATTTCTATTGCACTATTTGTCTGCATAGGTGCTACGAATTTCATCAACTTTATGGATGGTATCAATGGCATTACGGCTGGGTATAGTCTCGCGATGCTCGTGCCGATGCTGTTGGTGAATAGATCTCTCGGCAAGCTCGAGATGACAGGAGGGGGGCTTGAGATGAAAAATGGCGCCGAGATGACAGAGGGAGCTTTTGTGGATGAGTCGTATCTGATTGTGGCTATTATTGGAGTGCTAGTGTTTAGCATCTTCAACTTCCGTCCAAAAGGGAAAGCGAAGTGCTTTGCAGGGGATGTAGGAAGCATTGGCATCGCTTTCATCATCTTGTTTGCATTGGGACGTTTGATGCTGGTTACTCAGGATGTTTCCTATTTTGTTTTCTTCTTGGTATATGGCGTTGATGGCACGTTGACTATTGCGCACCGTATAATGCTGCATGAGAACCTGGGGCAGGCACACCGCAAACATGCGTACCAGTTGATGGCAAACGAGCTGAAGATGAGTCATGTTACTGTATCCCTGATATACATGGGATTACAAATGGCTGTTTCACTTGGATTTATATATCTTTGCCCGAATACTGTTGTTGCACACTGGATATATTTTGCAAGTGCAGCGGCAGTGTTGGCTGTGGCATACGTGCTGTTTAAGATGAAGTATTATCATTTGCACGAAGAGTACCTGGCTTCGCTGAAAAAGTAAGAATATGAAAGTACAACTAATCAATAATGATCTTCTGAAGGATCTTCACGAGAAGGCATCGACCAACGATCGTCTTCGCATGAACTTCGACCTGCGTACCACGGCAGATGACACATCGCAGCGAATGCTGAATGCGCTACAGCCTGGTACTAAGGTGCCCATCCATCGTCATCTAAAAACCTCAGAAACGGTAATATGTCTTGAGGGTTGTCTGGATTGGGTGTTTTACGATGAACTACCCAACATGGAAGCTGGCGGGCCCATCCACGACGGCGAATCGGCCCAAGACGAAACCTGCTTCGTAGAAACTGCCCGGTTCCGGGTATGTCCTCGGGAGGGTACATTCGGCATCCAAGTGCCCAAAGGAGCTTGGCACTCGGTCATCGTTCATGAACCAAGCACTATACTTGAAGCTAAAGATGGAGCATATAATAAGTGAGAGGTAAAATTTAAAAAGTAAGAGAAATATTTAATATATTCTGGCTACTGCAGTAAAATGCGGTAGCCAGTTTTTTTTGTCCAAAATCGTCGCTCAGCGCAATTTTTGCCTTAACAAATCTTAAAATTTACACATTTTCACCCGCATATCGTTGCTAGGCTGACAATAATTTCTACAAAACATTATATTGTCCGGCGCAGATAAGACTCTGCGCGAGATTGTTTGGATGACACAGTACGACAACATCATTCGGGAGCGAACCCATCAGTATCGCGAAACCAGGCGAGTAATGGGTAAAAAGACTGCTAACGAGAACATCAAAAAGAAACTGATGCCAGGCTTCGGTGTGGCCGTGCTTTTCAGCGGCTATGGTCACAGCAAGGACAGAGCCATGGGCTGGACCAGTCTGGCGATGTGCGACATCGACAATTTCGATTCGGAAGAACTTCTGGAGGCGGCATTCGAGCGTCTCTCAAAAGATCCTCATGTGCTGTTTATGTATCGCACCATCAGTGGTCGCGGCTTGCGCATCATCTACTGGTATCAGCGACAGGACGGCATGCCTATCGACGACTCGTCGTGGCGAGGTGCATTTGTGTATGGCAATGAGCGCCTGGCTGAAGTGGCTGGTCATCCGTACGACACCGCATGCGGCGATTTCTCACGCCTGTCGGGGATGGCGCATGATGCCAATCTGTATGTAAACTATCTGGCGGAGCCTTTTCTTATCCCAACCGACCTTATCGTTTCCGAGAACTGTGAGCTGCAGGAGCATGGTCGCCCTCGCAAGAACTTTCAGCCTGGCACATTCCATGTAGAGGCTGAGGACGTGTGGCCTCATATCGAGGATCTGCTGGAGAGCAAGAATGTGAAGTACGAGGAGCACCATCATCACGACTTCATCATGCATGCTGCTTATCTCTTCAACCGATATGGAGTGCCACTCGACAGTCTGCTGGTATACGCCTCGCAGATATGGAGCGACTATCCCAAGGACGAGCGCGAACGTGCCATACGTCATCAGTATAAGAAGAGGGAGAATCATGGCACCTGGAACATGGCGGGCAAGAAGAAGGGGCGCGAGAATGCGATGATTACGCTGCCCGACCTGCGGCGCAAGGTGATAGAGCTGTTCTATATACGATACAACGAGGTGACCGACCAGCTGATGTTCCGTTATCGCAAACCGGATGACGATGACGAGACCATCGACGAGCGGTGTCCGATCACTTCAGACGAATGGGAGGTGCTGACAGACTCGAAGTATGGCGACATACGTATCCTTATAGCCGAGGCTACTGGCAAGCGTGTGCTGCCGCGAGATGTGAAGGATGTGGTGGACAGCAGTCTGGCCAAACGCATCCACCCTGTGCGACAGTATGTAGGCATGCTGCCGCAGTGGGACGGCACAGACCGGGTGCGCGAGCTGATAAGATGTATACATGTGCACTCCATTCATCCATATAAGAGTGATGCCGAGGTGAAGGAGTATCTGGTGTGGGCCATACGCAAGTGGCTGGTGGCGATGATAGCTACATGGCTCGAGGATCGCAGGGAGAACCAGGCCATACTGACATTTATCGGTGCGCAGGGTATCTACAAGACCAGCTTCTTCCGCCAACTGCTGCCTCCACAGTTGCAGCCTTACTTCTGGGAGAACTCTCACAACTCGTTCCACAGCAAGGACGATCACTTCTCGCTATCGGAAAACTGTCTGGTAGAAATCGAGGAGATCGAGGCCTTCGAAGGCAAGGACCTGGCTGAGTTGAAGGGACTGGTGACATCGGAGCAGGTGAAGGAGCGTCGACCATACGACAGGTATCGCAGCCATAAGTACCGACTGGCCTCGCTGTGCGCATCGGGCAACGAGCAGTATATACTGACCGACAAGACGGGTAACCGCCGATGGCTCTGCTTCTGGGTGGACATGATCGACAATCCATACGAGTGGAACCTGAACTACGATCAGTTCTATGCCCAGCTGCTAAGCGAGTATTCCAGCGGATTCCGCTATTACTTCGACAAGCAGGACGAGGCTCGCATCCAGGAGCACAATCTGCCTTTCTGCCTGATAAGCAGCGAGGAGGAGATGATTGTGGCCACCTTTCGCAAACCTGGCGCCAAAGAGCCTTATCAGCTGATGAATGCCACGATGATAGCCAAGTATCTGGGCGGAGGCCACATACCTACTGGTATATCTCCGAAAAAGATTGGTCAGATAATGCGATATAAGGGATACTATTGTGAACCAAAGCACAATACCAACTTTTATCGTGTGGTGATAATCAACTACAATGAGCAGCAGGCTTATCTAAAGAGCGAGCCAATGCCATTCTGACCATAGGCCTGGTGGGGAAAGTGGGATGAAATACGCAAACTTATTATAATCAAAAAAAGTCGCAGAGTTTTTTATGTATATAAGATTCCTCGTATCGTTCCCACCTTTCCCACCTGGCACTGTTGGTAAGCAGCAGTTTCCAAGTTAGATAGTGTGAATTTTTAAATTGAATTTACTAAAAAATTAAGTTGGTTTTAACTAATAAACAAGTGAGAAAATGAAGAATTTCTATGATCCAGAAGTTTCTATCAAAAAGAGTGATCTGGCCGAATATGCCGATGTTTCATCGAGAACCTTTGCAAGATATCTCGAAAGACGTCGCGGTGAACTTGCAAAAATGGGACTTTATCCAGAGATCAGAACGTTTCCACCGTATGGAGTAGAGTATGTATGCGAAGACTACTGCATCGATCTTCCGCCCGAACTTCAGGACAAAAAAGCGGTTTCGCAATCGCCATTGTTTAAAAAATGTTATTATCGATGATTTTATTTGCATTTTTTCGTCCACGCCCCCTCGTAGGCTGCCAATTGGGTTTCAGAATGTTGTACCTTTGTAGTGCATTTAGGGAAATGCACTACAAACAAGATCAGGATAACAGACTGAGCGCGCAGTCTTTAATTGTTTCGCTCGGCTATGCCGCTTTTACAAAGGCGGTACGCCGACTAAAAGAATGTTTAATTTTTAATGTTTAATCTTTAATGTTTAATGTTTAATCTCTCTCTATGGTACATTACATTTTGCAGCAAATCAAAATCACCGGCCACAAATGCTTCGGCAAGTGGTTCGCCAAGAACGTAGTCGAGGAGACAGTTGACCTCGACGGTCTGTCAGAGCACATGAGTAACCACAACTCACCCTACTCGAAGGGAGTAATCAAGGGTCTCTTGACCGACATGATCTCATGCATCAAGGAGCTTCTGCTCGAAGGCAAGAACGTGAAGGTAGACGACCTCGCCATCTTCTCGCTCGGTATCAAAAACAAGGCGATGGCCGACAAGGAAGAGGACTTCAGCCTCTCGAAGAATGTTGAAGGTGTTAAGCTGAAGGCCCGCGCCACTGGCGAGCTGATGAGTAAGAGCCTGAATCTGGACGCCACCCTGAAGAAGGCGACCTACGTCAACGGCAAGTTGACCGAGAGTGGCAATAGTAGCTCATCAGCAGGCTCAGGTTCTGGCAATAGTGGCAATGCCGGAGGTGGTTCTAGCAACAGCGGTATTACCGGCGGTGGCGACAACTCTGGCGGCGGAGACGACGATGGTGTAACCTACGATTAAAGCTGACTAAAAAGCAGGAAGATGAGGGATGTGTCCGGAGGAAAGCTATGACACCTTCAGGTGGCCCCCAGCGCCACAACAACATCCAAAACCCTATCGTTCATGAAAGCCCCTTGCTCATCCTTCATCTTCCTTATTCTTTAACCTTAATAATTTAGAACGAAATGATCAAAGTAAATTGGACAAAAGTGGCGAAAGTCCTAAAATTCGCCGCAACTGTTATAACCTCTGTACTCAGTACAATAGCTGTACAAAGCTGCAGTTAAGCGAACACAGAGTCATGCTCGCATGAACTATGTTGAGCGGAAGCAGTTTCGAGCGTAGCTCATAGCTGCAGTCCTATATTGTTCTAAAACTAGTAATTTCAGTAGATAACAATGAATCACAAAGTAAAGTATCTCAACCCAGCCGATATTAAGCTCCTGGTAATCCATTGCACCGCCACGAAATGCAATCGCCCATTCGCGACCGAATCCCTGATTGCAACAGGCGAGGCCCGCTTCGGCCAGGTATCATATCACTACTATGTACGCCGCGACGGTAGCATTGAAGCACTTCTGCCCGAGAACGTACAGGGTGTTCACGCCAAGCAGTATAACAAATGCTCACTTGGTATCGTCTACGAAGGAGGTCTGGACGTAAACGGCCACTCCGACGACACACGCACTGAAGCCCAGAAAGCCTCACTCCACTCACTCCTAGAGGAGTTGACCGACGCCTATCCCGAGGCCCGTATCATCGGCCACTGTGAGTTGCCCCACGTAGCCAAGGATTGTCCATGTTTCCCGGCGAGCAAGACCTACGCCGATCTCCAACCCGAAAATCGTCGATAACATGAGACGTCTTTCATTCCACCCTCGTCCCCGCGACGACAGGTTACCACCTATCTGATTCTGAACGTATCATATCATAACAACAGCAACAGCCCCTGCAAATTCCCAAAAGGAAAATGCAGGGGCTGCTTTTATTGCTTGTTACCTCCACCGAGGCCAAAACAAATATCTACAGAATTGCCAGATGGCATTTAGGAGTTTCATTCTACGATACTCGCCTTAATTGTATCAACAATGTACTTCACATCATCATCTGTAACGTAGGGTCCAGCAGGCAAGCACATGCCGACTTTGAATATTTCTTCAGAAACGCCGTTAACGTATGCCGGAGCGTCTTTATATACCGGCTGTTTGTGCATCGGCTTCCATACAGGACGAGCCTCAATCTGAGCCTGATCCAGCGCTACACGCAGTGCTTCCACATTATCATTCGGCTGACAGTCCGTAGTTGCTGAAGATGCAGCGTGAATCACGCCTGCTGCACCGCCTACAGCACCTGTCACGATTGTCTTATACGCATTCTCCTGTCCCTTGATTCTGAGGTCTGGATCGAGCGTGATTGTACATAGCCAGTAGTTACTATCATACTCTCCTGTAGTTGGCTGACTGTGGATGGTGACGCCCTTTACATCCTTCAGCAACTCCTCGTAGAGCTTCTGAACATGCTTATGATGGGCAATGTGATCATTCACAACAGTCATCTGTCCACGACCAATACCAGCGCAAATGTTACTCATTCGGTAGTTGTAACCTATCTTCTCATGCTGATAGTAGGGATAGCTCTCACGGTACTGCGTAGCATACATCATAATTTCGCGCCACTGCTCCTCGTTCTCAGTGATAAGAGCACCACCGCCCGAGGTGGTAATCATCTTGTTGCCGTTGAACGAAAGCACACCATATTTACCAAATGTACCCAGCACCTGACCATTGAACTTAGAACCGAATCCCTCAGCAGCATCCTCCACTACAGGGATACCATACTTGTCTGCGATAGCCATAATCTGGTCGATCTTATACGGCATACCATACAGTGCTACTGGCACAATAGCCTTAGGATACTTACCTGTTTTCTCCTTACGGTCGATGATTGCTTTTTCCAGCAGATCCGGATCCATATTCCATGTCTCGCGCTCCGAATCGACGAATACAGGAGTTGCTCCAAGGTAAGTAATCGGATGGCTCGATGCACAGAATGTAAATGACTGTACACACACCTCATCGCCAGGACCTACTCCGCATGCCAATAACGAAAGATGTACCGCCGCAGTTCCTGCACTCAATGCCACAACACGTTTAGAGAGTGCCTTGTCATCCCGAGCATCTTTTCTGTCATCTCGAGCTTGTCGAGAGATCTCTCCATCTCGGCTATTTACAAAGTCTTCCAAATCCTTTTCAAACCCATTCACATTCGGCCCCAAGGGCACCACCCAATTCGTATCAAAAGCCTCTTTGATATACTTCTGTTCTGTACCTTCGTCACTCATGTGAGCTAGGCACAGGTAAATTCTTTTTCTTTCTGCCATATATCTTAATTATTTAAAACTCTTTATATTGTTTCCCCCGCATACTCCATATTCTTTCCAAATACCGTGCAGAGAATCATCTGGAAATCCTTGATAAAGGAATAATGTCGATAATAATAACAATTCAGTCGCACCTTATCGGGATAAATCACATTGTCGTTATACCACACCGCCAATTCCTGCTCTGTCATGCTGTCAATCTGCCCTTGCGGAATGCATCTGGCCTCAGACATGAGCCTTCTAACATCTGACAACATCTCATCCTCCAGCCTATACTTCAATGTTGCCGGTCCAGTTATTCCCGGTCTCAACTTCAATACATCCCTGTCATCTCCAACTAACTTGTCAGCATAACCAGGCACGTCAGGCCTTGGGCCAACAAAACTCATATTGCCGATAAGCACATCCCAGAGTCCGGGCAATTCATCCAACTTATAGTGGCGCAGTTTAGCCCCGAAAGGTGTGATGCGCGAATCTCCCGCCACAGAAACCGACGAACCATTATGCTTGACCGTCATCGTCCTGAACTTATGGCAATCAAACAATTTCCCGTTTTTGCCAACACGTTTTTGCACAAAAAGCACTGGACCTCCAGGCATTTTTAATTTAACCAATACTGCCACAACCAGCAGTACTGGCCAAAGCACTAGCAATCCTATCAGGGCTATCACCCTGTCAAATATACATTTTAGAATCATAGTATCCTAAAAGTTGTGTTTCCTGTTCCCAAAGACAAGCCCTCACCAATGGAAAGGAAACATCAACATTCTTATTTATCATTATTACTGACATTACTTCATCTGTATATATTGGGGACGCTTTCTTACATCCTTATAGAATCCTAGTGTGAATACGCTACAAATAGGATGTTGGTCATTGAAATCTATTGGTAACGACTTATTACTTTCTAGCAAAATTCTTAAACACCCACCCCCGAACGCTATTTGGCATTAGTACCTGCAGTATCAGACGTAATAAAACATTATAGCAATATTTCGAGAATGAGATAATGCCATTATTCCACATATATTTTTGCAACTTGGCTTCGCTCTTAAAATACCGCAAACCACCTCGACGCTGATACATTTCCTCGCCTACACGAACATTTACTAAGTTATCATGGATATTATAGAACTTATATCCAGCCATCGTCAAACGTATCCAAAGATAATAGTCCTCTTCGCAGTACCAGTCCTGATAGCCACCCACTTCCATCACATCATCCTTTTTCAGCATCACGGTGACAAGATTCATGGGACAACGAGATTTCAGATACTTTTTTATATCAGCATCATTCTCTGGAACAACCCTTGTTCCAACGACATTGTCTGGTGTTCCAATAAATTCATTAATAATACCACCAACAACAGACACTTCAGGATGCTCCTCAAATGCTTTTAACTGTTTTTCAAAGCGATCTAGTACTGATATATCATCGCTATCCATTACTGCACAAAGGTTGTTTGCGGCTGCATCCAATCCAGTTTGTCTAGCAATAGCATGACCACTATTCTTCTCCAAACGTATAACCTTCATTACAGGAATCTCTTCCTGCAAAGTAGCAATCGCGTTGACAATAGTATCAGGAATAGGACCATCCACCACCAAAATGATCTCAGATGGCGGCATAGTTTGTCTATATATACTTCGTACAGCTGTCAGGAAATCTTCCGGCTTATCATTACGATATACCGACATGCAGACTGAAAACTTCACATCATTCATTTTAGATATTCTGTATAGTCTTTATCTGTGTCATATATCATGGCATGAACTGCAGCCTTCTGTGCTGCTTCCGAAGGCAATTTCATATAGTCACCATATCGGTATGCCAGATACTCATTAACATGGGCAGAACCATAAAGATTGGTATCTTCAAAAGGTATATCAACAGGGTTTTCAAAGAACTCCTTATCAAAGATGCCCGAGCGGAATTTGGCTGGTGTAATCCAATAGCACCATTTGAAGCCATCCACCATGTCCTCATATTTATATATCTGCTTATAGCACCTGTTTGCAATAAGTTTGCAAGGCAACACCTTCAACAGTTTCACCACCATCGCCTGACTGCTGGTCTTCGGCTTCCAATTTCTCTGTGTGAGGGCATAGAGTGTCACAAACTTACATGCATAATAAACTTTCTTGTGTATCCATTTGCTATCTGCCGGTATCTTATGCAGCATCATTATATCCACATAGATGCCCTGATGCAAATCTTTCCTATCCTTGAAAGACTCTTCGATGAACGTAGTGCCATTCATGCGTACCTTGGCATACTCTAAATAGTTGGGGGTCGTTCTCCATTCCTGCAATACATATTTGCTGCTTTTCTCATTCTCCAAAGCCACCTTAAATTTAGAATATTCAGCAGGAGTCATAAATATATCAAGGTCATCATCCCAAGGAATAAAACCGCCATGACGTACAGCTCCAAGAGCGGTACCACCCATTATATAATAAACAATGCCGTTTTCACGACAAAGTTTATCGATATATTTCATTACTTCAAGGATTTTCCCTTGTACATCTTTTACAGACTGATTGTTCATCATTGATTGTATTTTATTGATGATAATCGTTTAATTTGCTACGTAGGATAGTTGACGAGATTCCGTCTGTATGATCTAAGTATATCACAGTACATCCAACGCTTGCAAACTCTTTTTCATACATATTCCATGCCTCTGTTCCCTTCCAGTCAGACCCAACAAATACTGCATCAGCTCCCAATTCTTTTACAGCACGAAACTTATCCATATCAGTTTGTGGTACCACTTTATCAACATATCTTATTGCTTCGACAATGGCTATACGCTCATGCTCATTGATGATAGGATACTTCTGCTTACGTTTGTAGCAAAGCTCATCTGTCGTTACACCAACGATAAGCGTTTCGCATTGCTCCTTCGCACGACGAAGGATATTCAGGTGGCCGATATGAAACATATCATATACACCTGTAGTATAGCCAATCTTATATTTCTTTTCCATAACGTTTATATTTTTTTTGCAAGGAAATAAAACTTGTTGAGCAGCCATTCCACTCCAGGGATGTGGCGAGCCGCCATTACTGTTTCACGAATCACTCTAAACATGACTATCTTCATATTGATCTTCCATGCCGATGACATCCATCTATGAGGATGGGTGCTGATGACATAACTATAATCTGTGTTATTAATCAAATCTAGAAGATTATTAAATCCACCAACTTTCACATTTTTTTTATCAGGATGCAAGTCATTTGTCTCAGGAAGAGTGATAATATTCCATCTGTAGCTCGCATCACTGATATAACGATACTTTCTACCTCCGATATGCTGACTATAATCCACAACCATATCCACAAGTTCTGGATAGTGACTACGAATCTCTTTGTTACGGAAGAAGTCACGATTACTTGTATATCCCACACGCTTTTTTACTGGATTCCCATGCTGGCAGATAGTACCATAATTGAAACCATTGTCTGCAAAAACTTTAGAATATCGAATAAATTCTTCTTCTGCAGCCTTATAATCGCCCGCATGTGCATCTAGTACATCATAATGGTAAGAAATCTCATGTCCCCATGATTTCATTTCCTTTAGTAGCCGGATATTCTCCTTATCAGACATCAGATATGCCTGTACATAGTACGATCCTTTAATGCCATACTTATGTTCAATGCTCGCCAGTTTGTGTGCATTCGGGACGAAGGTCTCTACATCGTGCTTTAACACAATGTAGCGCACATCAGCAGGCATTTTCAGCGAATCCTCAGCTGTGCACGTCTGCACACAGCTCTCAGCAATAGCTTTGCAAAATTTTTCCCAGTTATTGTAATAGAACATTTTTTTTGATGTTGGTATTGCTTATCTCTTCTTTCCGAATCCGTACAATAGATTTTTATACGCATTCCACATTGAAGAATCACTTTGATACAAGTCTTTATGCGTCAATGTCCATACAGTAATGTATAACCATCCAACAAAAGTGCCATGGATTCTACGAGACACCCATCCTAGGTTCTGGAAGTATTGAGACGTATAGCCTTTGAACCATTTGCTTTGGCCTGTAGCATGAATGGTTGCAATTACCTGAGGATAGTAAAACATAGTTAGTTTTCTTTTTCGACAGGTATGAAGAAACATATTCTCTTCCCCTCCTCCATTACCCGTACCGCTACCCATTTTCACATCGAATACAATTCCTACAGAATTAATCATATCCCTTCTGAATGCGATTTGCTGGGAGGATATTTGACCTATACTTTTAAATCCTAGTTGGAATTTATGATTAGGAAATATCTTGGGATGATCTTTTCTGTCAAGTGCAAATGCAATTACAGCTGCATTTGGCTCTGTACTGAACGCTTTTATCAATTTTTCCGGGTAATCATCAAATAAATATTCATCATCATCACAAATAAGACACACTTCTGCATCCTCGGCATTGGCGATTGCCATATTGCGCGAACGTGACAAGCCTCGCTCCGTAGTGCTAATAAATTTTGCACGACAAGTTTCACCTTTCTTGTTTTTAAAGTCAAACTCTTCTGCACAATCCTTGTCACATTGATTGATTATCACGACATCAGTCTGAACGTTTGTACGAAAGATTATCTCGTGATTCTCTTGATGCATACAGGATATTAATACTATTAAATTCATTCTGCTATTATTTATCAAAAACCACTACTTTCCAAAAACCTAAGGACTTCTTCTTTTTTATTTTCTTTATATTTAGATTTATTATATGCTGGAGTTTCACGTAAACATTTCTCGGCAAAATCCTCAATTGAACAAATTCTTCTAGCAGGATCGCCAGCATAAACAGAGTTTGGTTCTAAATCCTTTGTAACAACGCTGCATGCTCCAACAATTGTATTTTTTCCAATCCGAACTCCTGGCATTAGAGTTGAATTTGCTCCTATAAAACAATTGTCTTCAATAATAATTTTTCCGTATCGAATTACATCTTTGTAGCGAGCTTGATCTCTGAAGCACCATGTAGATCCATCGTGTGTAAGAAATGTTACATTAATAGAAATCTCAACATGATTACCCAAAGTAATAAGCCATGGTTCACTTCCCCATCTTGGGTAATCATTTAGTCTACAATTTTCTCCAATATTGACACCTGCTTTAATCGATCTTTTTAAATACCCTCCCCCCCTTAATTGCCTAAATATAAACTTTTTAAAAGATACAAAAAAGTCGTTCTTAATGTACTTGACAACCTTCTTATAAATTCTTATCATATAGTTTCTCTGGCAGACAAATGAACTAATAATTGAGTTAATAGCCAACATATACGAAGAAATTGTTTCAAACCTTGCTAAAGCATCATCAAAAGTAACAATTGATGTGTGCCATTTTTCAATTTCTTTCTCAAACAACATTAGGTCTTCTTCATCCCACATGCTTGGATGTTTACAGACAGTCCACACCCCTTTCTTTCGAGGAAGAAATCGATATAATTGGCATGGCACCCACTTAAGTCCGCCTCTATTGAATACATCAAATGAATACCCGTCACTTATAACATCAATACTTATCTGGTTAAGACATTTCACTGTATTAATATCGAAAGAATGAGCTGGTGCTATCCATGTCTTACACTCTAATCCATGCGACCGTATAATCTTAATACCTTTTTGCAATCTTTCTAATTGAATCTCAAAAGGGACACCTGCAAATTCAGAGTATGAATTAACTTTTAATAAACCGCTATTGGTGTTTTCATATTTGTGACGATACCCATGAAGTGCGATAACCCAACCATGCGATTGCCATTCTAATAGTTTTTCCCAATATTGAGGATGTGCAGGTTCTATATTTAACTCAGGATCCTCATTATCTGGTATTACGCCAATGATAGGCTTGATATCATATTTGTACATTATTTCCTCAACCTTACCCCAAATTTTCCAATTCATGGTTGGACAAATATCGTCAAATCTTAAAATATAAATAGGTCTTGACATTGTTTTAAACTTTATAATGTGTATTATATTTGATGTTATTCAGAGCAAACATTCCAATAACAGTAGGAAGCATTAAATCATGGGGAGCAAGATACTGGATTGTTTGCTGATAAAGTAAGGTCGCAATAATCGTAATTAAGGCTGCTTTTTTCATGCTTGGAATGCCTACTATATTTGTATAGGAGGTCGCAAATGTTTTAGTTAAATAGTAAACGAAAATCAAAAATCCTGCAAAACCATAAGACACCAATATTTGCTGAAACATATTATGGGTAGATTGAGTATGAAAAAGAAGATCACGATGAGTAAAAACACCTGCCCCTATAAAAATACTAGCTGGATCGGACCAAAAAGCATCCCAATAACCCATAAAAATGTCACCTCGGCTATCATCACGCCATGACTCATTGTTGAAACGGTTTCCAAATAAACTTACGAAATCACTTTGCAGAAAAAAGAATATGGCTATACCACTTATAACGATAAATAATATTTTTATATACCATGGTAAATTGCCTTTCGATGCCATAAAAATATAAGCAAAAATCATTCCAACTCCAATGACAATAAAAGTTCTTGAAACTGTCAACATGCCGAGACCAAATAACAAGAAAAACATAATTGCCCATAGTGGTTTTCTTGATTTCATAAAAACATTAATGCAGCAACCCATAGCACAAATACAGTAACATGCTAAATTGTTTGCGTTAGTATTCATCTTCATACCTTGTGTTTCTCCCTCATCGATATACGTAGAAGAGTCTCCTAAACGCGTTCCGAAATTAATCATATTATCAAGGCTATTTGTCTTTAAAAAAAGACCAATGATAGCAATACTAGTTATCACGACACCAATTGCAAATAAAGAGACAGCCTTATTGTAATCTATTTCTTTATTGTCCGCATTAATTAAAGCAAATAATAAAAACAATCTGGTAACATATCCCCAAAAACTGGCGCCAAAAACACCATCATAAATCATATTGTCAAAAATCGCCCATATCGCAAATACTGCAAACATCGCCAAAACGCTGTTTGGTATCTTGTCTTTTGTTTTCAGAACAAGTACAACGGCTGCAATAACATAAATAAAGTTAGATGGGATACCAAAAGTTAATGCAAAAAGGAAGCTTAGCAAACACAAGAAGTTGCTATAGTTAAGTAATAACATCGGAAGGCAACAAACTGTGAGAAGAATAAACTTATTATATGATATATCTCCCACATCTCTGACCAATATTAATGCACCAATGATTAAACAAGATATATGTAGGATACTATTATTTATTATCTGTTGGGATGTACTTTTTGCCATATTTCATATATTATCTTTATATATTTCCACATATTTACAGGCCATCGTCCTAGAGGAAAACGGATTTGTCATATTCAAGGAAATGCTACCCATTTTTTTTCTAAGCCCATCATTCTTTCTAATCTCCATCATTGCATGTAAGTATCCTTTTTCATCGTTGTCCTGAATCAAGAAGCCATTATCCTTAACTACATTTTTCATTCCCCCTACATCTGTTGAGATAATGGGGAGTGACGAAGCCATTCCTTCTACCACGGATAAAGGCAGTCCTTCTCGATGAGACGACTGAAGATATGCATCCGATATGGCTAAATAGTCCTGAACATTACTTACATTACCAGTAAACAATACGGACTTTTCAATATCAAGTTCCTTTACCAAATACTCAAGTTCGGAACGAAGCGGACCATCTCCACACAATATCAATTTCGTATTAGGATATATGTCGAGAACCTTAGCAAAACATCTAATGATTAGACTTTGATTTTTATTTTCGTCCTGCCTACCTACATGCACAAATGTAAACATTTCATGGTCTTTATAATAATACCTTGATGTATCGACTCCATTATTAACACACTTCACTTGTTGGTCATCTAAATTGTAGAATGCTTTCATTAGTTTAGCATTTTCTTCTGAGACTCCAACCATTATCACTTTATTCAGCGCTGTCAAAAACTTTAATATCTTGGTTACACGTGAATTAAAAGCCTCTTTAGGGGTCGTATGTGCAGTTACAATCATTTTGCAGCGATGTGTCAATACCCAAGGAAGACTATATACAACACCTGACATATGAGCGTGGATTATATTAGGCTTAAATTCTTTTATAATCTTATATACCTTGTATAGTTTTAATGGCGTTACTGTACCGCTACATCCTGCATAAACGATTCGAATCTTTGCATCATCTAACTTCTGTTCGAGAAATGTACCCTTCTTATTACTAATAGAAATTACTAATGAATTAACCTCTTCTGAGTCGTAAGCTTTTGCTAATTCATAAACCATGTTTTCAGCGCCACCCATAACGAATGCACCTAGAATATTTATCACGTTTATTCTGCCATCCATCTTTCAATTGAGACAATTTTTTACCAATTCAACTAACGATTCTTTATATTTTTTCCTATCAAAGCGTAAAGAACCTTGCTCTGAGCATTTTGCTAGATTCTCCCTCTGTTCGCTATCTGTTATAACATTTATTATTGCATTCGCAAATGGAGTATATTCATCATTGGGGGTGTCATAGGTATATTCTGTATATCCAGAGAAGCGCTTGACAAGAATACCATAATCGCCTTTGATTATGCTATTTTTATTAAAATGTAAAATTGCAGGCTCTTTACATAACAATTCTGCAGGACCTGTCGGACAATCAGAAGCAATTACTGGCGCACCGCAAATCATAGCTTCTGCCAACGCGTTGGGAATTCCTTCAGCTAGAGAAGGTAATACAAAAACAGAGCATCTACTTACTATTGCAAACGGATTCTTTTGTTCACCTGCAAAGATGATACGATCAGGATATTTACTTCTGCTAGCCATTAAAGCGATATCTGGTTGCAAACCTGTCGAATTTGCCCCCACTAAAAGCAAGTATGCATCAGGAACTCTGTCTGCAACCAACTCAAATACCCGAAGAAGCCCAGAATGATTCTTTTGTTTTTTAAAAGACGCCACATTTACAATTGTCTTTTTCTGCTCAAGAATATGCTGGAGTTCAATAGGCGGAAGTTCCTTTGCCATTAATTTTATGCGATTGGTATCGAACGGATTGCCCTTGACAATTAACTTTGAAGAAATTTTATCTCCATATTCTTCAATTAGAGACTTCCTTAAAGCTTCAGTTTGAATAATAAGTATGTTATTTCTCGATTTGATTACATACTTAACAAATCTATTACTATGCACATCCGAGGCACTTCTTATTGAGCAAATTTTTTTCGCAGAATGTCTAGAAATAGTGTTAACCAGATTACATTCGTTACAGAAACTAATGACGATATCAATATTCTTCTCTTTTACAAATTTTGATAAAGCTTTAGCCCGCCTTAGAACAGTCAATGTTTTTGTTAATGCATTCTTATTATCTGAAGGTACATTCAGATTTACTAATTGTCCTCCATACGGATAGCAGATTTGGTCCTCATGATCATAAATAGTCATAAAGACATTAAAAACATCAGACAATAATAGAGACCAATCAGACAAAACATGTTCAGCTCCGCCAGATCTTAGATCATATATTAATAGACATACATTCTTCATACATTCTTATTTTTACGGATTCTTATTTTATTTAGCGCTTTTCTTTCATCGCTGTTTAACACCACGATATAGAACAAAGCTGTTCCTACAGTTACTATTAGCAAAATCTCCAACAACAATCTAATGACAATGTTTATACACATAAGTCCAATACTATATGCGATTGGCGTCAAAACTATTGTATAAACAAAGAGTGGGAGAATAAGGTTAAATACATAATCCCTTAATGACAAGTTTGTTATTTTACTTATTACAATTAGACATCCAATTTGTACGATAATGGACATAACAAAGTAAACGGCAAATACCGCTTCCGGTGGGTACCCTATCTGTAGCGCAGCATATGATAATGGTATAATCAATAGGTTTATAACGCTAAAAGTTATTTCGTATTTTCGCATATTTCCAGTAGCATATACCACATTAGACAACGGGGCATTCAGATTGTTTATAAAATTAACGAGAATGACCCATATAACGAAATTAGCTGTATGCTCTGGCACAACATCTCCAAGCCATAGATGGAGAATGTAATCAATTTCAAGACATAAAGGTATAGCCATCAGGTATAGTATAAAGAAGCTCAATCTACTCATAGTGTACATCAAACCTATTGTACGGTTACTATCCCCGACAGAATAAGATGTTACCATTTGAGGTTTTGATGCTATACTTGTTGTTTGTACAAAACCCTGCAAAGCTGATGAAACTTGGTATGCTATACCGCGTGCTGCATTAACTACTGGTCCAAAGAATTGATTAAGTACCAAATTCAGGCCTTGTTCACGCATCATACAAGCAAAAGTACCAAGGAAGTTCCAACCCGAGAATGTAACCATACTTTTCAGCAACCCTTTCTGTAAACATCGTTTGATACGCAAAGTCTGAAAGTGCAGCATACTATATGCAAAATACATTACAAAAGAAAATACAACAATAGCAAGGTTTCCTAAACCATATAACCAGAGTTTATCCCAACTGGCATAGGGAAGAGTGAGTGCCAATAGCAGTTTCAGCACAACATCCACAATTCCCACAAAGGCAAAGTAATTCATCTTCTCATATGCCATTACTAGAGCAGAGTACGGCGTTTGCATAATAATCAGGACTGCAGATACTACGCTGAACTGGAATATCCACATCGCTGTGGAAAAACGCTCAGCAGGGATGACCATCTCATTATACATATACCAGACTCCAAAGGACTCCAAAAGCAACGCTACGACTAACGCTATTAAGCCCTGTATAAGTAAGGCCGAGTTATAAACTTTTGTAACACCTAATTCTCCCGTTTTACTTAATTCTGAATTATAAAAACGCTGTATACCATTTGACAACGATGTATTCAGGAAGCTAAACATCGACACAAATCCTGCCACAACATTGTTAATACCAAAATCTTCTACGCCCAATACACGCAAGAATATCCGCGATGTATATAAGGACACAAACATCACGAATATCATGCGTATAGAGAGAAATATGGTATTTTTTGCTATAGTCTTATTATTTGTTGCCATGATTATTCTTTCTGTTAAGCAATGATAGTACACGCTGTGGGATTATTGAACGCATGCAATTCTTTATGGTAAGTATAAATCGCGTTTTGGTTACTCTCATTTTTTCTTTTCTGAGAGCGACATCCGCAGAGCATTCAAAATCATGTGACGATTTGTATTCGCTCTCGAAAATCGCTCGTCGACTATGCCTGACTGATGGTGCTTTGAGTTGCATTTCCACTTCAAAAGCCTCTTTATCCGGCCTTTCATATATTGAAATAGCAGCTTGCATATTAGCCAACAATTTTGCTCCTTTATCTGTATTCTGCAAGATGCAGTTTGTATTACTCTTCTCATACTCAAAGGTTGCAAATTTGCCAAGGCCTGAGAAATCACCTATAGTCAAATCTGTGATACGCTCCTTGCGAGCATATCGACATTGATAGCAATTATCGCGATAGATCAAGGCGTGATGATATCCTAATTGGTAATTATCAGTATTGAGTACCTTCTTATTGTAGAATTCCTTGCCGTCCTTGTTTCTTAACGTAAAAGTAAACGTATTTGTATTATACTTTGGGTCTCTAAAAAAAAGTTCTGAGGTACGTTCTCTCTTTCGATGCTCAATAAATTCCATATGCTGCTGCAAATATGCAGATGGAGGCATGCCATGGCAAATCAAATCCACAGTTATGAGATTATCACAGTCTTTTTTGAGATAGCCACGTAATCCAGCCACTTGACATGGTACTCCGATGAATAATACAGGAATACCTGATTGTAACTTTTCCTTTACAGCTCTATATATACCGTCCGTATCACTGAATGTATACTTTGAATTCTGGGTGGGCTGAATGTCTTCAAATTTTTCAACAAGAACAAAATAGCATCCCTTCTCTCGATCAAAAACGACACCAGTAGCAACACCTCCTTTATTAATCCAATATCTACATAGTTCATAGGCAACGCCTCCTGATGCTGAAGTCCTTCTTACCTCTTCATCGTTACTCCAAGCGACCCATACCTTCTGAGGATAACGATAATCCATTTGGCGGTTATTGGGGCAAGTTTTATCGCAAAGACCACAATTGATGCATGTGGACTCATCTATAACGGGAAAGGTTGCATCCATCGCATCTGCCTCCATCGTGATACAATGCTTAGGGCAAATATCGCGGCAAGCAGCACAACCTGTACAAGTCTTATGTTCACAAATAGTTCGACTCACTTTACAAGTAATTCTTTTAGACAATCAATGCTATAGTTCCTATATTCCTCCACCGCTGTGTTTACAGTCTCGTAATCGATAGGCTTCATTTGAAGTGCATCGTACTCTAAGCCATCTCGATCAGTAACCTCCAACTTGTGAGCAAGGGTATTCATACGTGACTTATGTGCACGATTATAATATGCAAATTGACGATTAAAATAGATAGAAAATAGCATACCGTGATAGGATGCGGTAAACACGAACTGAGCATTAAGAAAAAGAGAAAGAAAATCTTGTATGTAATCTGGTTTAACAGATATCGTTCCTTTTTTGGGTAAGCCATGATTAATTACCCAACATTTCAGATGATTCTTTAAAGCGTATTTTTTAGCATCTTCCAAACATTTTTCGGTAGGGAAATAAACTAAAACATATTGTTTATTTTCATATTTTTTTGAAGTGTGTTTCAACCATGCACTCGTTGTTAAAAGCATAGTTGGATCACATACAACGTTGGGACGTTCTCCAGTTAATTCTTCAATCCAATCTGCAGACTCATTTTCTCGAACTGCAATATAAGCGAAATCTGCTAATAGGGGTTTCAACAATGATTTTTCTTCATCCTTCCACGGGTTACCGACAGATGAAGAAAAAGCCGTTTTCTTCTTACTATTAGCAAAATCCAAGAAATACGTAGTATCACCTTCGGTAATATCCATGCCCCACACGATATCACTACCTACGAGAAACTTATCATATTTATCGTTCGAAGAGGCGATTGTCTTTCGTTCATAACATTGACTTATTTTTGCATTGCTTCTCAACCACTTCATTAAATGTTTATACTTCTTTCGAAGAATACGATTAACTAAAATGTCCTTTACAATTTCCTTGGGATTCAAACTTGGTTTGTATGTTCCAAACTGTTCGCGTTTTATGATTGCTTCACATTGATAATCTATTATCTCACATTCATATCCCAAATCTACCACTTTTTTGTACAAACCAAAAGTCTGTAAAAAAGATCCAAAATTATTAGTGTCGTGGAAGGTCAGTAATCCAATTTTCATTGTATATAATAATTTATTGGTGTCCGATAAAAAAATGAGCTGAGTCTACAGAAAAGGGGACAAACCTTTCGGCAAGTCCCCAAAGATTTGTAATTTTGCGTTTGCTACAACCAAATATTCCAAATCTATGGGCAAAGGTACAAATTCCTCCGGACAGCCGGTACTAAGTCAGCTAATAAAATTGATGGACAGGTCAAAAATTAACACTTTAGCGTCAAAATCGGGTGCAAACTACTACACGAAGCATCTCGATGGGTTCTCACTCCTGGTTGTGATGCTCTATGCCGTGCTAAGCAATCTGCGCTCCCTGCGTGAGACCTGCCTTGGTTTTGCGGCCAATGCTACGCGCATGAATCATCTGGGTATCGACCACATGATATGTCGCAGTACACTGTCCGATGCCAACAAACGGCGTAAGTCCAGCTTCTTTGGCTCCATCTATCGGATGCTTTACAAGCGTTATGCACCTGTTTTATCGGACAGCCTGTCGAAAAGAGAGGTTTCTACGAAGCTTTACGTGATGGACTCGACCACGATAAGCC